>VTLG01004668.1_pt1 | contig 15818 bp, 23 predicted proteins | sample 4694571 | NCBI WGS metagenome assembly VTLG01 (sample SAMN12604809, study PRJNA352737) | marine metagenome | biome: ENVO:00000447; feature: ENVO:00000209|ENVO:00000569|ENVO:01000036; material: ENVO:00002151; isolation source: viral sequences binned using virsorter ...
GGCGCACGATACACGAGTAGACGCACAGGAGAATAGCTTGACCACAGTAGTATCTCGCTTAGATGTAATCGCCCATATGATGTCTCCATCTGAGCGAGAGAAACACCATCGTGAAGCAGCAACTGTACTAGCTAGGTTGTCAGTATTAGAAAGCTCACTAACTAAAGTAGAATCACGAGTAGGATTGAATGGTGATGGTAAAAGCTAAATTATTTTTAATTGCACCTATCTTATTAGCTCTAGGGCTTACTGGTTGTCAGACTGTAGAAGATGCAACAGGTGATCAGATGATGACTACTTCTGATTTAAGAAAACAATTAGAAGAAATGCCACAGCCTAATGATGCACGGCCAATGCCCGGTTGTGCACCAGCCAAACAGATGACAAGTATATTAGTTAACACTTTTAAGGAAATCCCAACAAAGGCGGGGATGGCTAACGACGGCGCTATTATGATTTTATTCATTGGAGAAAAGAATACGTGGACACTAGTACGCGCAATAAATGGACTATCTTGTGTGGCGGATTTTGGTGTCAACATGCAAGATGTGAAACGAAAGAAATCAATATAGGTGTATTATGCTTAGTTTACTTGGATCGCTTCTTGGATTTGGAACTAGCTTTCTTCCAAAAGTTATGGATTATTTTCAAGATAAGCAAGATAAAGCGCATGAATTAAAGATGATGGATAAACAACTTGCACAGCAAGAAGTTCTTGGTGCTCAAAAGTTGCAGCTAGTTAATGTAGAGGCCGATATCGCAGAGACAAAATCGTTAATGCAGCATGATGCTGCACTGCAAAAACGATCAAGTCAGTTCATTGTAAATTTAGCTGCTTCCGTTAGGCCAGTAATTACGTATCTATTATTCATAGAGTTTGCTACCTTAACAGGGCTATTAGCTGGCGGATATATTGATAATGGTATGTACTCATTAATTTGGAATAATGAATTTCAGGCCATTTGGGCCGCTGTGGTCTCATTTTGGTTTGGGGCGCGAACTATGGCGAGGAAACAGCAAACATGAGTTTGCATGATCATATTATTTCCAAGTACGCTTGGGATGGTCATATTAATGAAGCCGGTTTGGGGATCATTAAATCATTTGAGGGTTGGGCATCATCTGCGTATCGTTGCCCGGCAAACCGCTGGACAATTGGTTGGGGAAGCACCTGGGATATTGATGGCAATCCTGTTACCGCTAGCCATCCTGATATTGATGAGACCGCCGGTACGGCTCTCCTCAGACGAGAAGTGCATCATGTTGAAGGGGCAATTAAAAAACTTATCAAAGTAGCATTAAATCAAAATCAATTTTCTGCTCTATGCTCCTTTGCTTTCAATGTTGGTACTGGTAATCTTCAAAATAGTACCCTTCGTTCTAAACTAAATAGAGGAGAATATGATGGTGCTTCGCTTGAATTTCCTAAATGGAGGAGAGCTGGAGGTAAGATTCTTAAGGGGCTAGTGTTGCGCAGGGAAGCGGAACGTAAGCTTTTTCTTTTACAATGATTCCTGATGAACAGTCTGCGCATATAAACTGCCCATGGTGCGGCGAGTGGACAAGGTTGGAATTTGTTAGGGGGCATATGGAATGCCCGGTCTGCCGTAATCCCGTGTCGGATTGCTGTGATGGTGAGACAGTTGGTGAAGATAATAAATAACTCTTATAAAGATTTAATAGCGTCTACAATTGCTGTAGCCATCTGTTGTTTTTTCTGTAGGGCAAATACAACTTTTTTATCTAATTGGGTTCCTATTAAATCAACATATGTGACAGGGTAATTTTGCCCGTGTCTATGATTTCGGGCCTCAGCCTGTACCCTAGCATCCAGATCATAATTATTTTCATAGAAAATTGTAGTATGACAGGGCATATTTTTTGTACCAAGTAAAGTGTGGCCATATTTACCAGCTGTTAGTTGGGCGATCATGACTGGGCATTCATCACTGTTATTAAAATGCTCCTTTTCTATTTTTTGTGACTCTTCACTCTGGTCACCAATTAAACATGCGCTTTTATCTGCAGAAAATCGCTCCATTAGTAGAGATATGGACCTTCTATAAAATGCAAAAATAATTACTTTGGTATTAATTTCCTCAACAATTTCTTCTACCAAATTAAGCTTTGGGTTGTCTTTTTCTTTGACCAAGTTAATTGTATCCCCCTGCTCATCTATAATAAAACCAGAGGAAATTTGTTGTAACTTCATCATTTGCGTGATAACCATCGGTGCTGTAATAACTTCATCTTTAATATTGAGCACCAAGTCTTTACGCATGGTATCGTATTGCTTAAGTTGATCTCCACGTAATACGTAGTTCCTGGTCGTATTGAGTGTATCCGGAATATCAGTCCACTCGCATTTCCTAGCACGAAAAGAGTGCGCATCTATCAGCTCCGTTAATTCTTCTTGATTTCTAGCCCCAATTATTTGTTTACCCAAGTAGCCACCCATTACACAAAAATGGTTACGGAAAGCATATTGGTTTCTACCTACTAATTCACCAATACATCTAAACTGGCCCCATATATCAAGCGGAGATTTAACTATAGGAGCACCAGATAATATTCTAACATAAGTTGCATGGGCTGTTAACCCTATTATTTTTTTAGTACGTTTTGCTTTTGGGTTTTTGACATGGATTGATTCATCCAATACTAAGTAAACTTTATTATTTTTTAGTAGCTGTTCTACATACCCACCCCCTTTAGCTATTATAGCTTCATAATTAATAGCCAAGATTTTGGGGCTATGGTGATGGTGTGGCCAAATATTTACTGGTATTGGTACTTCCCATTCTTCAGCTTCTGTTGCCCAGACTTCTTTTAAGGACTGAGGACAAATAACTATCATAGAATCAACCATATCAATAGAATATAAGTTTATAAATTCATTATAGGCTGTTGCTGTCTTACCCAGACCCATTTCCATAAAAAATGCAAACCCTCTACGTCCTCCGGCCTTATCTAAAGCCTTGGTCTGTACAGTATACGGGGTCCCTTTTAAGTGCCAAGGGTACATATCAAAATCCCATATCGCTACATAGATAGGTGCGCGGTGTTTGATGTATTTTTTCGGTAAGTAAGTTGGGTAGACTTTCGTCTAGTTTGTCAGCCTTATCAACTAGGGTTTTACACAGAGTGGCAAATAAAATGTGCACTGTAGTGTTTCCCATTGCTATTTCATCCGCCAGATACATGCAAGCTTCAAATATATCGGCCACTTTAACCACTTCTATACAATACTTTTCTAATGTGGTATTGTTGGTTTGTATACTACTAGCCATTTCTCTTGGTATAGTCATCATATAGTCATCATCTAGCCTGAAGTGCCTTTTGTAGGGGGTGGGTATATCGCCGCTTATCATTTCTTCAAAATCGTGGGTTAGAGCGTATTGAGTAATCCAGTTAACATCAGACTTTTTCATTTTTATGTGGTTAGCAATGAAAGTAGCGTACATCGCCACATAATAAGAGTGTTCTGCTACTGATTGTTGACGTATGGTGCGAATAATTGCCCATCTAGGAACGTGCTGTAAAACCCTGGTCTGCGGCTCCAATACTGTGTGTGTCATTTGTCCCCCCATGGATAAATAGGCAAATTCCTATCTCTCACTGTTTTACAATCTTCATAATAAATATCCCCAGTAGGTATATGTTCATACATAGTAGCAACTTTAACATTTTGCTGCATCCATTGCCCATGTATTACAAAGTCCGTTTTTTTGAAATCCTTATCACTCATACTGTTGGCCCCCACTCTTTATCCCGTAAAACCATTTCAACTTCTGGACCCCAACCTAATAATAATTCAGGACATCCATTTAGTTCTTTAAAGCAAGAAGTCATTATACTCTGTTTTATGTTATCTAATTCTTGCTTGTCCACATAATTACAAAAATTTAAAAATACTAAATCTGGCCTATTTGCCTGTAGCGCGTCACTAAATTGCTGTTGGCTCCACGTAAAAATTCTACGCACTCGTTTAGTAACAGTAGTTAATTCTTCTTCTACACCCAACTGTTTAAAACTAATTTCCTTTTGATCGGGGTATACATCGCCACTATAGCCCAACTCAGGAATTGATCCTACTCTTATTGGACAGGTTCGTACAGACATAGCCACTGGTCCTAAAAATTTTGGATGGATTTCTGCATCAGCTATCCCCTGCCCCACAGTACAATTTCGTGATGTACAATAAGGGTAAAATGGACCATTTAAAGACAGACTGTACCCTTGAGGTACTTCAACTGATACCCTCATCCCTGCTTTTAGTCTATGATTAAGATTAAGAGGGGCCACTGAAAAGAATTTGTTTAAGGTAGGAATATCTTTAGCTATTTTTGCTGTCCTTTTTATTTTGCGAGATAGAGCCTCTCCTACTCCTTTACGGGTTGAGGAAATTTTTGTAGTTTGGGCATCTTCTTTATTCTCTTCTTCTATATCTTCTTTTGATATAATTGTTGCATTTGGGTGTATAGTTATTCTACCCATATCTATCCCTATTTCTTCAATTTCTTGAAGTAATAATTCTACATTAATTATAGCGCCAGAATTTAGATAGATATAACACTCTTGAATAACTCCAAAAGTAGGAAGATGAAAACAACAAAAATCTCCCTTTGGGAAATCTTTAAATTTGGTCCAGTGTCCAGCATTTGCACTAGCATTCGTGGTTGCTATGTCTACTTCATTATGGGGTTGGGACGCTAAATAAGCTGCTAGTAGTCCCTTACCTGTAGATCCAAATTGGCCATCTACCAACACTGAAGCTTTGCCCTCCTTTATATAAGGCCAATCTCTTTGATCGTATCTATCTCTATGTATTTCCATCTTTTCTTTTTCCATTCTGATCCGCCCAAATTAAAAACCAAGCATTACATATTACATGTGCTAAATGGTGTTGATGACTTTCTGGGTCAGTAACTTCTCCCTTCCTCCATGCTATTAAATGTCGCATCATAGCATCGAAATACCTATCCCAATCATCACACTCTTTCCAATTATCAACACCATACTTCTCTGCCCCAAAATCAAAAATTGTTACTACCTGTTCCAATATCTCATAGGGCAACAATCTCCATCTCCTTTTATTTTCATCAAATTTTTGGTACACGGAAATCAACCTATTTTCCCTATTTCTACCTCTGACCAGTATGTGATGGCAATCACAATTTCTGCTACTTCCCATTCTTTACCCGTCATTGTAATTAAATGGGAATTTGTAAGACGTGGTTCATTGGCATTGGGATCTGCCCCCACATATAAATTATGATAATGTCGTTCTTGTTTATGAACTAGCCACCCTGCCGGCATATTTGCAGCGTGCAACCGTCTTAACGTTTCCTGCTGTAATTTAGTTAAGGATAGTTTATCTTTTTTACATTCAATAAACACTGGGGGTAGAGTAATAATTTTTATAAAAAGGTCTGGTACCCCACCTTGATGGCGGTTTGCCATTTTTATGGCCCAGCCTTTTTTTCGTTGCACCTCTTTTACAATACGTGCCTGTAATTTTAATTCATCCATAGCTAGCCTCCGCCCAATTTTTACCTTCACCAACATCCACATCCATCGGCACTAATAATGAAACCCCCCTATCTGGACCAAAGTCCTGCATGATTTCTAACGCCCGTTCAAATTGGGGCCTATTGTCCTCATAAAATTGAAAATCAATTGAGTCATGTATACTCAGTAGCATATGAACTTGGTCTCCTTCAGATTCTAAATAATTATCTATATCCACCATAGCCTTTTTTATGATATCAGCATTTCCACACTGTAATAGTCTATTTACAGCTTTGTAACTCATATCATGAGTTCTAGTGTCCAACCGTGCTCTGCGTCCTAGGATACTCTTTACAAAGCCCGTAATTTTCATTTTTGATGCAGCCGTTCTTTGTAGTATTTTAATTTCGGGCATTGACTTAAAGTAATCGTCCCAAATCTTTTCCCCTTGCGCCTCTGATACGCCTAATTCAGCAATTAATTTAGCCTTTCCCATACCAGTAAGTAGCCCTTGATTCAGCCTTTTACCCGCATCCCTATCTATTCCTGCCGCTTTAGCAACCGCCGTATGCGCATCAATGGGAGGGTTCGATAAATACCCCGATAACAGGACTTTACATTTTGAGTAATGGGCTAATAACCTCGGTTCACACTGGCTGTAATCTACGCTACCCCAAATCATGCCCTCATCCGGTATGAACACTGACCTAAATAACTTTCCAAGCTCTACGTTTCTTTTTGGTACTTGTTGCATATTCGGCCTGGATGAGCTTAACCTGCCTGTTATTGTGCCATATTGGTCAGACCTTGACTGATTAAACTCTGTATGTATTCTACCTTGGTGTATATAGGCATACATAGGGTTAATAAATGAATTAATTAGATTACCATACTTCCTAGCGGCGACAATTTTTCTACCAAGATCGTTAGTTAATAACCAACTCTCAGCGAAAGAAGGGTTACCTTTATCAGTAACGGGGTAATCAATAACCCCCGCACTGTCAAATAGTGATTTCATTTGTGCGCCAGACCGGATATTTAAGTCTAACGGCAAGTTACTTTTTGCTTCTTCAAGCTTTCTTGTAGTTTGATTGGCCACCTTATCTAATCGGTTCTCATCTATATTTACGCCACGAGTTACTATTCTATGTAACACACGTATCACTTTATTTTCTAATAGCCACACTTGCCGTAGGTCCTGTTTGTCCAGATCGTCCTGTTGCTTTTCCCATAACTGATATGTAGAAGTTCCATCCCCCTTAGCGTACTCTACCCCCATTTCATCTTCACCATCAAGGAGCCAAAAATTCGCCATTTGTTTGCTAGTATCTGGCCCCCCAAACTTACCTTTTAAGTATTGGTATAGCTCATGGCCTTTCTTAGGCTGTACCCCCGCATCAATACAACAATTCTCTAATGAATATGATGACCGATATTCATTGATCAAACCTGCATTTATCATAGTATCTTCAAATGTGCACTTGGTTATATCAATTCGGTGTTTATGTAAAAATTTTAAATCAAAAGCCAAGTTATGACCAATTAAATGAATATTACGTTCTTTAAAAATTGAATTAATATCCATTTCAAAAGGATGGATTTTATTTAAAGTCTTAATGCCCTCTATTGAAGCATCTTCTGGTGGGAGAAAGTCATATAAATTATTAGATCTATGACGAACAGGTATGTAATAACTATCATTGGGGTTGGAAGAAAAAGTAAATACATAACCAACAATATAGTTATTCTTCCAATCCAGACCGCTAGTTTCAACATCAATAACAACTTTGTCTGCACTTGATAATCTTTTTAAGACTTCCATATTTAGCCCCTATCTGATAAGCCCCCACCCGAAGGTGGGGGCGTTATTTTAAAAATCAGTGTCGTCTGACGATTCTTGATTTTGATCCTCGTCACCACCCGCAATTCCAAATCCCTTATTGGAAAAATGTTCATACATCTCTCTATAGATGGGCACGTCATTCTCTACTATTAATTGAGCAACAGGGCCATTTTTACCCTTTCCAGTATTTGCCTGGAAATGCCAATTATAGTAACTCTCATTATTGGCGTTATGGTCCTTCTTACTGGTCATATCAAAAATTCGCGCCCAACTTGGTAATTTGCTGATTGCTAATTTCGACACAAACTGCTGGCCCACCTTAAATGACGATCGTTGTAGGGATATTGCCGCAGGGCTAAGATCAATGTGGTCAGGGAACATAGCTATGATATTTATCATCCTAGTTGCCGCAGGGTGAGAGTTCTTATCATCGGGGTCCATAGTACCAAAGTCGGTTAGTCCCCCTTGTTGGACAGTCTTGCCCGTATTCCAGGTCGTTTTTTTACCCGTATCAAGTTTAACTTCGAAATCCATATTAGGCCGATCCCAATGGATACCGTCATCAGCACGTGCCAAAATACCACCACCATCTTTACGGGGGCGCCATAAAATAACGGATTGGGACACAAATACAGGGACCATTTTTAAGCTGCTGCCCATTGAAGATTCAGCGACGGTGTGATAAAAATCACCTGCTTTATTTCCATCATCAATCACCTCTGGATTAAGACCTTGAAGTAACTTAATTCGAGGGACAATTGTAAGATCAGACACGTGCTCTGTGCCTTCACCTTGATACTGCACTAAGTAATCAGGTACGCTTACCTCATTACTTTCTTTTTTAGCTGGTGTCCTTGCCATATCTTTTCTCCTAGCTAGACCTTGGTTATAGAAGTATTTTCAAAGCTATACATATTGAATACATCATCGGGTAGGTCAACACCTTCTGACATCAAATCTCTAGCCGTAGCTGACAGGGTAGAAGAATTTACAGTCTCAGTTATTAAATCCTCTAGCCCATTATCACGCAGCCAATCATAGGCTGCGTCTTTTTTATCCTTCTGGATAGACGTACGGGATGAAGCAGAAACGGTAAAACGATACCCATTTACCGTCATACTGGAGACACCCTGCTCGGTAAATTTTTTAGGGACTATCTCTTCTTTCATCCGTTTATGTAATTCACCAAATCGAGATTTTAGATACTTTAAATTCTCGTCATAGTGCCTAATTTCCTGCAACAAAGAAAGTACAGTTGGTGTATCACATTTGATAACCTTCTCCATTTCACCTTCTGCATCAATTGCCGTTTGATTAATAGAGTCAATCATGGCTTTGAAATTTGCGAGTTTTTCTTCACTCATCTATAAGTTCTCCTATCTCAATTTCATAATACCCCTTAAGCTTTTTATCATACTTAAGAAATATAGCTGGTAATAGCCGTTCCCTTTCTAACCAAACGGTTATAGTTGAAACGACACACGAATCCCCCAGAGGGACGATAAAATCATTGTCAGGATTAAAATCAGCCATAACCTTTTCACATGCAGCCAATATAGCCCTAGTATGAATTTTAACGTCATCTGGGAAATATCCCCTTCTTAGTAGTGGGACTAAATTTCCCCAACGCGATAAACTTTCAACGTCATGTTTGCCAGTGGGGATGGAAGTTATAAAGCACCTAGATGACACTACTTGCTATCCTTTTAAATGTAAGCAATTGAGAATCAGTGATAATTGTTTCAAGTGCAATAAGATGTTGGTCTTCTGAGTCTTTTAACTGGTTCCGTACCCTATCTATCCATTGTAGAGTAGGCGTAGATTCGAATAAATCAAGTTGAGTACCCTTAGTAAAAGGTTTAATGTTTAATTTTCTATCTAATACTGATGATAAGATCATGGCAAAATTAGCCACATCTGCCGCCTCTTTGTGAACATTCTCTGCCTCTTCATTATTAATCGCAGATTCTAATTCACACATTTCATCCTGCAACCCTTTTAGGGCATCAAGGACTTGAACTTCATCCCAATGACCTTTATGTATGTTTGCTTGAAGTTTACCTAACATCCGATTAACAAAAATCCAAATGTCACCGGCATATTCTTCAGTACCCTCTGGAAGAGTGATAGTGATCGATTTAGAGTAATGCCCCATCTTAATTTCCTATCTAGAGTGGTGGGGAGAGGTATGGAGGTTCAGTGCACCTGTTCCAACTTCCCCTCTCCCCGTCTGCTACTCAACCAGAGGGAGGCCCGTTGGTAGCAGACTATTAAAAAAACACGGACCACAGTTGTTGTCAATGGGTTGTTCAAATTGCAAAATTTTCTGCTTTGAACGTTTTATCCCCAATTACCACATCAAAACCTTTTCTTAATCGTCCACGTAGACAGTTGCCGATATTCATCCGTTGCATACCATTGTTTAAATGGTTATACTTGGTTGGATCGATTTCGTTTGCCTTGGCAACGTCGGAGAGAGCGGATAACGACACTTTACCGTCACCATTCATTGTAGCTTCAGTTAGTGCTCCAGCCACATCGTCTCCACAAGAATCATTGTGGGGCCTGTAAGTTTCCCTATAACTATCCCCCATTATCTTGTCGCGAAATGAATGAGGTTCCCCATTAGCTTTCGCCTCGATTGCCTGATCTAGGCCAGCTTTCGGATCGGAATTGACCGCAAAGATCGTGCCTTCGCTGTCTGAAAAGTGGTATAGGTTAGACCCTGCTGAAGGTTCACTAATAGTGATGTTAGATTTTTCCGCTTTGGCCACGGTAGCATGATGTAGTTTCATGATCTTTATCCTTTCCTATCTAAAACTACCAATCTACAACTAAAAAAGCACATGTCATACTTTTTGTCAATATTTATTCTTTAAACTCCTGCCCCCCTATTTTTACTACTCCACCTCTACGAATTTTACCACGTAGAACATTACCTAATAACATCCTTCTTTGTCCAGCGTTTAGGTGATCCCACTTTTTTACGGGAACTTTATTGTCTTCTGCCACTGACTTTACTTTTTCAGGGTCAGTTTTGCCCGTTTCAGGGTCAGTTAAGAAAGCTGATAAAGCTTCAGCCACGTTATCGCTACAGGTTCCTGATCGTCCATACTTTTGCATGAACTTTCTTGTCATAAAATCTCCTGCCATTTTTTCCTCTCTAGAAGTCTAAGTTTCTTTGATCAAATTGGGGCGGAGCTTCATAGTGTGTAGCTATCTCCGATTCCCCTGCGGTTATCCACGTTTTAAAATTCCTCACAGCCCATAATTTAATTTTCTTTCCCATCATCCTCTTTGCCCCAAGGTTAGTATACCCTAGTCTCTTCATTGTTTGTGTCAGAGCTATAGGGTTAATTCCTTTAAATCCTGGAGCCGTATTCACCGCATGAGCCAGATCGGTTGCATTAATTAAGTCGCAAGCCATTGGCCACTCTTTATTATTCACGCAATCCATAAGATAAGAATCCATGGGTCTAGTGGTTTCGTCCACCATGTCTTGAAAATGTTTAGTCTTTGGGGGTGGAGCCTCTGGATCAAACTCATTAAGATTGAAATCTATTGCCCATCGATAAATGATAGACAAGTTATCTTTGGTCCAACTAAATAACTTTTTATAATACGTAGGGGGGTGGGGGTCCGCCTCAGACATCCATACCCAAAAACGTCTGCTGTCCTTATCTAGGATGATCGCGTTTGTATGATTGGTCGTACAAAAGAAGGACGCAGGATTATTCGATACGTAACTGTCAGTTCTCATTTTTCGAATTGTAACGTTATCCTCAGACAACATGGGCTTCATCCGGTTTGCAATTTCCAAACGTCCCCCTGCCATGAGTTCCTCAATGAAGACAATTTCCGAATTTGCAAGCCAATCGTTGTATTGTTCTTTCAACTGGTCAGTGCCAACTTCCATTACGTGGTCGTTGCCTATTATGCCCCGAAATACTTGTTTAAGATAGCTTTTCCCCGTTCCCTCTTTATGAGAACCAATGACCACAGCGTGCCTTAATCTACGTCCAGGATTTGCTAGAACGTGAGCTATACATGAAGCTAGATGATGATACCCCTCTTCGTCTCCATCCGTTAAATAATGAAGGTGATCAGTAAATACTGAAACATCCGCACCTTCATCACTTGGAATAATCCGCCTTGGTTGCCACGTATTGTAAATTCTTCTACCCTTATACATAGACATTGTTTCTTCTACCCCTGGAACAAATTCACAGGTATCTACCATCTTCAAATCTATAGACTCAAGTAGAAGTTTTGTTATATTTTTGTTTGGAGCCATTGATGCGTGCGCTCTTTGCACGGCAGTGGGGGTAAAAGTTAGATCTTTAATAGGGTGGTAAAAGGCCTCTTCAAAAGCTACATATATATAAGTGCTTAATAATTCAGATATATCGACTTTAGCTCTAGTCCCCCTAGCGAACCCCTTGTTTATCGCGCCTTCAATTAACCCATCTAAGAAATGATCCGACTTATACCTATCTACCTCTGACGGACCTCGATCCTCAGATACTTCAGCATCATCAATATAACTACGAACCAACCTTTTAAGTTCAGTACGTGCTGCACTCTCAGGCTCTCCGTGGAAATTGATCCAACTTGCAATTCCTTGCATGATAGGATGATGGAACCCATCCTTGTCGTCTCCAACCGAATTAAGGAAGCGCATATACTTCCTATCCTCCGGCTCGTCCTCTGAAGTGTAAATCCATTCTCTGGACAAGGGTACTACATCGTTAGCCCCTTTTATTATTCCACTCCGTTGAGACATTGGGTCATCAACCTCTTCGATTACTGGTGCAGCGGTGTAATGAGGTTGAATCGGGTTAAACAAGGCGGGGTCCACCAATCTCCTACCATACACCCCTAGGAAAGACTCGTTAAAAGTTTGAAAGTACCGTTTTAAATCTTCGTCACTTATTGGTACGTCCAAAATAAAAGAAAGGTGGCAACTTACCGTTGTTCCTTTAAAGCCAGCACTGGCTGAATAACGCCAATGGCAGGACGCATCGTGGAATGCTGATGGTAAAAGGTCGATCACATCGCGAATCGTAGTCTCGGGATCTTTGGGATCGAATTTGTGACTTAAAATCTGTTTTTTCTTATCAGCTGGCAGACCATCTATATCTAAAGTGACCCAACGCCTAGAGGCGGGGACAACCGTACCCTCTCCGGTGGACCTAACAATACGGCGCACATCGCAAGATAGGTCCGTCGTTTTTGACGGGTGTCCTCTCACGATAAAAGAATAAGGGACTTTTTGTAGCTTTTCAAGCTGGCTGAAAAATTCGTCCGGTGTGTCGAACCTTCTAGTCCTAAATTGGAAGTTCTTAGCCACCTTGTGGCTGACCGTCTTCCCTTTTTTTATAGTTTTGGTGCAGATTGATTTTGGAACAGGCGTCAGGACCAAAAATTCGTGAGGTACTGCCTCTTCAACTAGCTCTGCTTCTACTGTACGTGACATACCGCTACTAAAACATGGGCAACACACACTGTCAACAAATTTTTCCTAAAAAAATGATCCCACTCCGCCTGGGAACAGAGTGGGATCTCGGGTGCTGGGAAGATTTTTCACATGAAAAACCTCAGATCATAATATTAAACCAGAACTTTAGTCGTCGGTCAATATCCTATTCAAGTAATCGTCGTTAACTTCCTCACCACCAATGTAGACTTTGAACGCTGTTTTATAGAACCTACCTCTGATGGTATTGGTTAAGTTCATTGCCACCTGTCCGTTATTGAGATGGTCCCATCGTTGTGGATTGATCTCGTTTTCTCTGGCGATGTCGTAACACACCCTTCGCCTGTCATCTCCCTTGAGATTACCAAGGTACTTCTTAATGGCAACCGTGGTAGGATGGTCGATTTTCTTCTTTTTTACATCCTTTTTCATAATCTTAGCCTCTTCCACCTCTTTACGAACTTTAATAGCTTCGATCTTACCTGACCACCTATAGGAAGTTGGCATTTTAATTAATGCCCCAGGGTGAGTATTTTTTAAACGCTCTTCTCTCACCCTGGCCGCAGCAATCTCTTCTGGCGTGTCCGTCCTTCTCAAAAAGTCAGGGATTTCTAACAGCTCATCAATACTAGCCATTCCACACCATCCTTGCGAACTTTACCGCATGTTCACGACCAGCTGGTGTGTTCTTAAAATAAGTTCTGTGATCCACACCATTCACCGTTTCTACTAGAATACGGTTTCGTTTAGTGGTTTTAGTACCGCCACGGGCTACATCGTGAAGGTCACAGCCAACAACAAACGTTGCCCCCTGTGCACTTACCTTTTTTCCCTTAAAAAGGTCTTTGGCGTGGCCCCTCTCCGTATTGGACGGTCTGTTGCCCTGTCTAAAGGCCTCGTTGTCCAGTTTCGCTAACAATGCTCGATCTGTCATTTTGGTTCTCCTATCTAAGACGGGTGACCCCCGCCACTTTTTAAAAAAGCACGGCGGGGGCCTGTTGTCAATACCGGCGTTTTGGACTATCTACGGACCCAATGCTGGTGCCCATCTTCAAAAGCCTCTAGAACGTAGTCTCGCCGTGTGGTTTCATACTCGTCGTATTCTTTTTTCGTGATCCGATAGACGGACGTTGGACCCTCTGCCCATTTGTATTCATCGTCACGTGCCTTGAGGTACTTCCAGCCATTTGAAGCCTTCCCTGCGGACGTTACTCGATAATGATCGCAATCAGTGCCGTCTGTCACGTAGTAAACTGGAAAGGGATTCAGTGCTATCATCATTCGACGATACTTGCGGACCCAGCGACTTTTGAACTTTCCAAATTGGAGTGTGCGGGATGCCCCTAACACTTCGACATATAAATGCCCAGACTTTAGGGAAGCAACATAGACTCCAGGGGCCTTCATTACGAAGACGCCACCACTAGCTTTGCAATTTAAGTATTTCACTTTGGTTCTCCTATCTATCGGCTGGCTGGCTCGTCAGCGATGTGGAACCACCACACCGGACGGGGCTTTCGCCCCGTTTCGCCTTAGGTGCTGACCCACACTGAAAAAAGGGTCACAAAAAAAGAGGTTAGGGCTAACAGCCCGACTAAGGAATCTAACTGCCGTTGGCGATCTTCGTGTTTCATTCCCAATCTCCAGACAACTCCATAGCTAAAAAGATAACAACCGTTGGGAGCAGAATCAACCCCACTGTCAGAAAACAGGCCTCACAGGGGAATAAGCTAACTAAGAAGTCCATCATGACTGAACTCCCTTTCTGCAGATCACGAAGGTGAAGTTCGGATGGTGCAACTTGAAAACGCCATTGCCCTGGTACTTCCAATCTAATTTAGGGTCTGGTGCACCCGGCTCGTCCATGTCTAATGGTCCCATCGTTGTGGATTGATAAAGACTCATGCACTGGGAATTGCACTCTTCGAACGCGTCCTTTTTGGATAGGTATATCCCCATCAAGTCCTGATCCGGAGTGTATTCGCCGCAGACTTTATCCGCTGCTGCTGCCATGTCACCATGAAGGTGTAAGAAGGTTATGTAGAGTTTTCCACTTTCGTCTTTCATCTTGGTTCTCCTATCTGGCCCGAAATTGGGCAGTCCGGAAGCTGGGCGGTGAAGTCCCAGCAACCGGAGCGTTTAGCTCGATTTTGAGGCGATTAGACGCGGATGTCGATTTCCTCGCCGCGCTTTACCCGACCACGCAATACGTTGCCTAAGTTCATCCGCTGCATGCCGGCATTCAGATGGCTCCAGCGCTCAATATCGATGCCATTTCTCGCGGCGATCTGATCCAAAGACTGAACTTTTAATACCATCTTCAACTCCTGAGCCACATCATCGTTGCAGCTCTGGCTCTTGCCATAAGCCTTTTTGATTTCCGGAGCGATAACGCTTTTAGTCTTAGTGGAAACCCCTGCAGCCTCTTGCAGAGCATCGTATTGATCTTGATCGACATCATACAGAGCGCAATTCTCAGCCTGTATTGCCTGGATCTTTACGTCTTCTTTGAACTGCTTTTTTGCAGCTTTCTCAGCTTTTCTAATTGTGGTGATCTTGTTGTCGATGACGAACTTTTCTTTGTCCTCTGTGCTCCAAGTTTCGGCCCAGATGTCACCACCTTTTTCGTAGTAGTCCCCGTTGGCCATTGCTTCGATGTGGACAACGATTTCTTCAACGGTTGGCTTTTGTGTCTTGATCTTCATTTTGATTCTCCTATCTGGCGGCGGGATTGCCGCATCGGCTGTTAACCGAAATATTAAAAAAGCACATCGTGAGCCTGTTGTCAATACCTTTCTTTTCATGCCACGATTAATCGTGGCAAAAAACCGTGGCAAACCGTGGCAGGGGCTGGCTGCGTCTTTTTTTTTTTTTAAAAGTCTTGATGCCACGATTGATGCCACGATTGATGCCACGATTAATCGTGGCAAGCAAAGGCCCCAAAGGACAAGGGGTTTGAGGTGTGTGCCACGATTGCCACGATTAATA
>VTLG01006392.1_pt1 | contig 15818 bp, 23 predicted proteins | sample 4694571 | NCBI WGS metagenome assembly VTLG01 (sample SAMN12604809, study PRJNA352737) | marine metagenome | biome: ENVO:00000447; feature: ENVO:00000209|ENVO:00000569|ENVO:01000036; material: ENVO:00002151; isolation source: viral sequences binned using virsorter ...
GTGTTTGATCGGGTGTAATTGCACTATAGCTTGGACTCTGACTTGGTGTAATTGCACTGTAGCTTGCATTTTGATCTGGCGTAATTAAACCCCAAACTTGCACCCCAGAAGTAGCAACTTCCGCAGAAACTCCTGTAACCGATACATTAGCGTCCCCCGTAACCGTTACACTACCAACCGATCCTGTAGCAGAAACTCCCGTTACATCTACAACAAAATCAAATTTGACCGTTACACTACCAACCGATCCTGTTCCTGCTACTCCGGTAACTGATACATTGGCATCACCTGTAACCGTTACACTACCAACCGACCCTGTACCAGCAACACCCGTTGCACTGACTGTTACTCCAGAACCTTCGGTAATAGTGACTGAACCAACAGCCCCTGTCCCTGCTACTCCGGTAACTGATACAGTTATATCAACAAGCGGCTCACCGTAGTATCCGCTTCCGTAGGTATCTCTTCCGTAACCAGCAGCCATTTGAGTTATGCAATCCTTATAATAGCGTTACTAGCGTCTGCTGCCGGAAAAGCAATCGTAAAATCCCCAGAACTAGAACTTTTATCTGCCCCAAAATTCAATATTAATACAGAAGGATCACCACTAGCAGACTCGTTAAAAATCATCGCTCCTCTGGCTGTAATGGTACTAGACGACCAAGTAGTATCTGCAAAATCTGTTAAAGCAGTTGTACCACTGGTTGTAGGGGTTACATTGGTTAGTGTGTTACCTTTAGCCGTATAGCCCGTACCACTTACTTCATTACTTGTAGTATATGCTGTAGTAGACGCATCTAAAGAAGCACTAGACGTATACAACGCTACTTTAAATGTGTTACCACTGGAATTTGTAAAGTTGTGTACGGCTTCTAAAATTTCTTTCTTAAAGCTAGTACACATTGCTTGTGTTATTGCCATTTAAATATCCTCGAAATATTCCATTAAACCTTCCATACCTTGTTCGTTCCAAATAGCTTTTACAGTAGACCGCTCACTTTTTGCAACTTTATCAAAATAATCTATCAATAATGCCTTAATAATTGCTTTATATGCAAAAGCCTGTTCCCTAACTTGAGGTGGCGCATTTGCAGAAACAGCAACAATCCGGTTGACCGCTAATTCAGCCCATTCTTCAGCGTTCATACCCCGGTTGTTAGTGGTAACTACAGTAGGGGTCCCAATATCAGATTTTACGCTTATATCAAACATTATTGTTTCGGCCTAATAACTTTTCCTGCCCTATACTCATCCGTCGGCTCTTTGGATTCTCCAAAAAGTTTCATAGCAACAAGGGCCTCTCCCAGACGCTTTTCATATTCTTGCATTAACGTAGGTTCCCCCTTCATAAATGTATACGCTTCAACTAAACAGCCGTATAACAAGGCTAATGTGGCATTTTCACTTAACCAGGTAGTACCGCTATCTCCAGCAGCAGTTAAACTAGCCGGACGATAATAATAGTGTAACTCTGCAACATATGCCGCATCAGGGGTAGGCCCCAAAATAAAATTATCTATGTCAAAAACGGCATAATATCGAGGGGTTCCCGTTGTTGCTGCGTTAGGGTTAAAAGACTGAATAAAATCTACGTCTTTAAATTCAAGAAAAACATGTTCACTACTACTGGTAACCGATAAAGAATACGGAGCTAAAAAATCACTGGGAACAGCTAAATATTTATTGGAACTGGTTGTGTTTCCCGATTGGTTTTTACGAAAATAGCTTAATTGAATATTTTTTAAAATACGTTCTTCAGCGTTCTTGATAAAAGTATCAAGATGCGTTGTAAAAGTTGTTTCCGTATTTTGAGTATAATCCTGAATAGCGGTTTTTAAAGAAGAATAAGTAAAACTCATGTTGTAGTCACCGTTACTGAACCCACGTTTCCAGAGGCTTTGGTTGGTACAAAATCTTTCACCATAGGCTCTCTAAGACCTACATAAATTACCATAGCTTCTGTTTTATCGGGTCTTGGGTTTTTTAAAGCCTGTGGATCATCTACTTTAGGAAAAGGTTCTATCTGAGGACTCTTAGCTTCCCACTCATCAAACCCAACTAATGCACCCGTCCATTCTTTTTTCATTCGGTTTAATCGATATGCAAAACCGGAACGATCTGAAATACCTAACGCATACTTTCCTGAAGCAAATTTACTCATGCTATAACCGTCCCCGTTACATTAGGCGTTATGTTAAAAGAAGCTCTATCCCGATCTTCTACCATTGCCCTATCAAATTCTTCTTCATAAATTCCTTTAAGCACTTGAATCCGATTAGGCGCACGTTTCATAGCTAAATAATAAGCCAAACCCGCAGTTAAACAAGGATAAAACCGAAAAGGTATTTCTAAATCGTTAGTAAACGTATCTGCATCATCCATACGCATTAAACGATTAAAAATAATTACATCTGTACTATTTTCCGGAGCAGGCCATATCTTTAAAACAGGTTGAATTTGACGATCTAAAAAGAACTGAGAAGGTCTTCCCGTCGTTGTTTTTGTGGGAATATTCAAATACGCTTCACGACTTAATCGATCTGCCGCAAAATCGGTGCTATCTCGTCTAACAACTACAGATAAAATATCTATTGTAGATTTAAAATCCGTTAAATCTACCGCCGCAGATAAAGTAGTAGTTGCACCACTAGTACCACCCGTTAAAGTTTCCCCACTAGTAAATGTGCCACTTGGAATTGTAATTGCAAAACTAGTTGAAGAAGGTAAATTAGTGATTTTAGCCGTAGCACTACTAGAACCTCCGGTTATAGTTTCTCCTACAGTAAAACTACCACTTGCTCCTACCGTCATAGTCAATATTCCCGCAGGATAGTCAGTAATATCTGTAGCCAAAGTAATAGACGTTTGATTAATCGTCCATTGATTTAAGCCACGATTAGCCCAGTCAGCCAGCATTAGGTTCAAAGAACGTTTAGCTGTTTTCAAGTCATATCCCGTGCGAACTTCTAACCCACAACGCTCAAACGCCTCTTCTATATAATCAGAAACATCGAGTTCAAAATCTTTTGAGCTTGAAGTAGCCATTTACTTAACTTTTCCGCCTTTTTTCAAGCGTTTAACGCCTGTCTTTTTAACCATACCGCCACCACGTAATTTAACAGGCGACTTTCCTTGAGGAGCCTTTTTCCCCATAGCTAAAAGTTTTCTTTGTGATATTGTTTGGTTCGCCACTTTTTAGTCTCCTATATAATTCATTACGTCTAGTTAAAACAGCTTTAATATCATAACTGCCCTGTTTACGATTATAATAGCCCTTACTCATTAATTTTTCAGAAGATTTACATAATAAACTCAACCTTTGTATAAAAATCATTGCATACAATGTATCTACCTTTGTTTCAAAGGTAGTATCATCTATAAGCTCATTTGATTCTGATTCCGGGTGAAAACCCATCAAATACATATCTTTATCTATAAAGATACCTTCTGAAATAGCTTCGTTTAAATCTTCTAAGTGTTGATGAAACTTTTCTTCGTCTGGCTCATATTCTAAATCTACAAGAATAATTAACTCAAACTGATCGTTATACGCGGAAATAATAGAATAAAGCGGTTGGAAAGAGGTATCATATTTAAATGTGATACCTACTGTATCATCCTGCCATGCTTTAGCGGCAAAAGGACAAACGGGAAAATTATTGTAATCAACGTTAGGTTTTTCTAGCGCATGTAACGACCAAGCCCGTATTTCTTCACTGACATCTTTTTCAAGACCCGTGTAAAAGTTCATGTTGAACCACAGACATCAATATTCTTTTATACAGGTTATGGTTATTGCATATGTGTCACCACTTGAATGCCCTACTGTAGTTAATTGCACATCTCCAGTTTTACCAGATCCCGCATAATTTGGAAGACCACTCATATCGCTAAAATCTAGCGTGTCTGAATAATTTTGAGGTAACTCTGCAATTAGTACATCAGTAGTTGCATCCCACAATAATTTCACACCCATACCAACCGTCGAAAAACTAATTTTCTCAACACGAACACCTGTACAAGTATCTCCATCAGCACTTGAAGATAATGTAGATACATCTATTTTAGTGACGGCACTTTCTCCAGTACCGTCACTTGTATTCGTTAAATAAAAAATAGCATGTCGAGGACCATCTTGTACTGTGCTTACATTTACTGCATCTGCCATAATGTTCCCCTATTTTTCCTTAATTAAACCCTGCATAACATAAGATTTATATTTAGCGCTACCTTTAGGAGGTAACTCTTTCTTGTACCTATCTTCTATTTTAGGTGCAGAAGAATCACTTTTCTTAACGGTAACTTTAGGTTTTGATTTAGTAGTAGCCATATATCACCTCTTAGGGTTGATCATTATACTGAACCATACCATCCGTAGTTCGTTGTGCAGCTACCATAATGTAATCACACCAAGCAGCATCAGCAGTTGTAGTTCCAGACATTGCACAAAACCAAGGTGTTAACGCACTTGTCGGTATATTAGCCGTAGTGGTGGTTACTTTGACTCGATCAACATAAAACTCAACTTGACCCGTGCCTTTAACAATAAAACCAAGTCTTCGAGTATTGGTAATAGCCGAACCACTCTCAGCACCATCAGCAAAATCTACGCCTGTATCAGTTTTAGTTTCAGTTCCACCACTATCACAGTTTGCATAAATATCGGCTGCACCTTCTACTAACAAAAACCCAATCTGGTTATTTGCTGTGAAAGGAACCCCTGTAGCAAACGTACCATTCTCAGCTAAACCGACAAACATATCCATATCGTCAGCATCTGAGACAGCGACTGTTGCTTCAAAAAAGATGAGCTTACTGGCTTCTGCCATGAAAATTTCATTGCCTTGAATCGCTCCACCAGAATTATCGGTAGAACCATCACCAGTAGACTTAGCCCAACCACCTACATGGTCTGCTAAAAGAGTTAACGTACCTGAATTTAATACTGATTTTGTCCAGTCATCAGTATCATCAATATCAACACCAATAAAATCGTCCATTTTAATAACATAATCAGGATTACATTGAATTGGCAAATTACGAAACCAAGTTCCAAAACCTTTGGAATCCGGTCCAGACCCACTGTATGCAATAGGTCCTGTAAAACGAGTTGTACCCATGAGGTTACCTCCTTACTAAAGGTTTAGCCCTAGAGTCTTAGTAAGCGTCTGCTAGGACAGTCGCTAGGGCTTTATTTCCTAGATTAAATTTAAGGGGTCCGAAGACCCCTAAAACTTTATGCTCCCGGTGTGCCGTAAACACAACGCCAGTCAGAAACTCCAAAAGCATAGCGTTCACGCGCCTTAAAGCGCATGTTGCCTGTATCGAAGTCTCCTTCCATCGCCGTGCGAATCGGAGTCCGGTTAAACAACTTAAAGCCGTTCGGAGCATCGGTTTTAACAAACCACGCATCCGTATCGGTGAGGAAGTGATTTACTACCGCACCGTCTGGAAGCATACCCATGCTCTTAGTTGCATTAATGTCATTATCAGCAGTACCCGGTCGAAGCGTAGAATTTACAATTCTTTCAGTAATAAACTGAAGTTCTTTAGGAATCAAAAGTTTCATTCCTCGAACAGCCACTTTCAAACCTCTTTCATCCGTAAATCCAGCAATACCGATTAAAACAGACTCCAATGAAGTCTCGTTAATATCCGCAGCCGTGCTTAGGACGTTAGTTTGAGTACCACTTAATGATGGGTGAGAAGCACTACAAAGAGCTACCCCATCACCGATTGCTGAAGCACCTGCCGTAAAAGCATTGTTCAATATTGTCGCAGCCTTAATTTGCTTTGTTTGCGACATTGAACGAGCCAAAGCGCGGGTGTACCGCGAAGCTAACTTGTCATATAAGTTATCTTCAATCGCTTCTTCCGTAATACTAAAAGCAAGAGCAATCGTTTCCATTGTATAACGTGCAGTATATGTTTCCTGCGCGTCATCAAAAGAAATCGAGCTACCTTCACTTTTTACCGGAGCCGTTCCAAAGCCACTGAGCATTACTTCTTCTTCAAATGCTCTATCTGAAGATTCCTCTTCAAATATTTCGGCATGTTCCGACTCATATCGGTCATATTCCAGCCCAAACAAGGCGTTAAGGCCGGGTTCCAACTCCTTAGCGAGTTGAGCGCGTGATATAGCCATCTGCTAACCCTCCTTAAATGCCTGTACTAGTCGCGGTAGTCTGTGAATCGTACCGTGACGTAGTAGCGTTAAAATGAGCGTTCAAGCGTACAATCAACGGAATACCCGCTGCTGTAAAATCGCTATTAGCGTCATCATCTACAATGCCAACAATCCGCAACCCTAAAGTTGCAGTAGTAGCAATAGCAGAGACACTAAGAGCAGAACTTGAACGACCTGTGTCGTCTGAACCAGAACGAGCGGAAGTCCCTAGTGTTGAATTTGCAAAGACAGCTGCTTGAGCAGTTGCTTTGCTAGTAATACTAGCGTCTGTCGCTACCTGAAATAACTGGTTTGGGTTATCCGCAACAAAAGCCTTAACAGGATGGTTCGTGTTAACACTTACATTGTTTGAACCCGGCCAGTAATTCAGCCACCTGGTTCGACCAAAAGTTGAATCTACATATTCTACGCCCATAAGAACGCCCAAAGATGCAGTCGTGCCACCTGCGGTATCAGCCGCTTGACCAATAAAGCCCGTATTTAACGGAACTACAATCTCATACTGATAAATTGTATTGGTATCATCGGTAGCAAGTTCATACTGGGTTACCCCAGTTGAATTTACTGCGCTTCCAACAAGTCCTATAGGACGAAGACCGTAGGCAGTTTCTTGGTTTGCCATAATTTTAGTCCTCTAAAATCCTAATTAAAGTCTCACGACTCACGTTGAGCCGATCCACCACCAAAAGTTACACGAGATTGACGTTCGGGTTTCCCAATCGTCATCGTCGGATGTGCATTCTCGCGCATAAGATCATGATCAATAGCTTCGATTTGGTCAGCATTTTTGCTTGCGAAGTATTCATTACGTTCTTGAACCGTTTCTAACGGTATTCTAGCGAGAACCAAACCCCCTACAGCAAACACACCTTCAAATTGACCTGATTCAGCAACAGGCGCTTCAAAATCAGGATACTCATCACGTCGAACTAATTCATAGCCCTCACGAAGTCTTGCAGAAATATTTTGACGATCTTCTTGTCCACGTACTTCTGCACGTATCCATCGATGTTTAAAGCCTTCCGGCGCAGGCGGTGCATCTAATTGTTGGGGAGGAGTCCACGGCTTACGCTTTGCCGTTTTCTCTCTCGTATCATTTGCGCGAGGAGTTCTACTGGTGCCCTCAAAACCTTTTTTTGTTTCAGACATTTTAAACTCCTATTTCACGTATTTTGCGTATTCTTCAAGTGGCACACCCAATTTTTTTGCTATTGCAACTTGGCTACGGGTGAGACTAACCTTTTTTGAGCGCCCTGACTTTTGTGAGCGGGACGTTCCGGCAACGGTCTGAGCGGGTCGATTGCCGGACCCGTTATTAAATTTTTGCGGAAATTCTGTTCTAATCCGCCTATCTAATTCATTATAGTATTCGTCGCTTTGTGGGTCAAACCCTTCTGCTTCGACCATTTTCTTATGAATACCAAAAGTAGCAAAAGTCATTGCTTCATCCGATCCAAACCAGGCGTTTTCTGGCTTATTGGCCCACGCTTCCGCTTTTGGATCTGGTGGAGGCGGAGCAGTATTTGCTACAGGTTCTACTGGAACATTATTTTCCACCAAAGCAGCTTGCTGCCTTTCTTGCTGTGCCTTTGCCTGTTCATATCTATCTTGAGCAACCGCTAATTGCGTCATTTTCTTTTGAGCTTCTACAGTGGCATTAACATCACCACTTTCAACCGCACGCTTTAATTCATCTTCCGCAGTTTGTTGCTCTGCGGATATGCGACCGCCATATTCGTGAACATACCCTTGATCAAGCTCTTGAAGACGATTTTTATATTGCGAGTTTTCATTTTGAACATTTTTAGCGTAATTAATAGCTTCCTGTTCCCTTCGTTCTGCTTCACGCATTTTTTTCGTTAGTTTATTAATACGCTTCTGCACAGTAGAATCATATTCTTCTTGCTCTGAAGTTTCTTCTGTTACAACTTCTGGAAGTGCTTCACTTTCAGGAGAATTTTCTTCAGAAACAATAACTTCTTGCGGGTCACCTTCGAAATCTAAAGCAACCTGACCGTCATCAGCTTCATGTTTTTGATTTGATTTAGCCATTTATCAACCTCTTAAAAAGATAAAATATCATCAGGATTAGCAATAGTTGCTAAAACTTCATCATCGTTAATAATTCGAACTTCTCCTCCCTCTATACGAAACCTGGAGCCCGCATAACGAGGAAAAATAATCCAGTCCTTTTCAGAACACCACGGCCCATCTGGGAACTTATCCGTATCTTTGTACGCCAAAGGCCCCTGCCTTAAAATATACCCAACAACAGTTTGTATTTGACCGTCATCAAGAACTTGATTTGGAATATGAATACCTCCTTCAGTTGTTGCTTTACCACGATAAGGTAAAATCAACATCCTCCACCCAGTGGGTTGAGGCATTCGTTCAATAAGCGATTTATCTAATAAAGAGGGGTCTAAAACCCTTTTATCACTTTCTACATATGATTCTTTTATAGAAGTTACTGTGTCATTCATCTAAAAGCTCCTGTTTTTCCAGCAGGCCCGTGAGTTCCTGTGATACATAATTTAAACCGTTCAACTCACCCATTAATTCACGATACTGTTCCATACTACTAATGCCATTATTTTCTAGGACATCTGAAATAATACTTTTTCTATTTCGAACAATCTTCTGAATGTGTTGAACTAATACGATATAATCCATGATTTACTAAATATATCTAATATTATCCTATTACGCTACCCCCTTTTGATTTATTTCTAAAGAAAAAATAGATGTTTTTTTATTTCGACTAAGCCAACCATTACCAAAAGTATCAAAAGTAGATAATCGTCGGTAAAAATCTTCTCGTGCTTCAGTTAATTGTTTAATAACTACTTTCGCGTCAGCTGAATTAACAGCTTTTAACGTATTAGGGCCTATTACACCATCGTCTTTCACACCCACAATCTTTTGCAACGCTCTACTAGCTCTGGATACTCCCGAATTAACCGCCCAATCAAATACACAAAAATCAATCCCCGAAGGCAAATCATCACCTTTTATTTTATCCCAGTAACTTTCCTTATAGATAATACGAACATCACCTATTTTCATGTCTTTCATTTCTTCTTCGGTAACCGTTCGGCCTAAATATTTTTCATAAACAGCTTGAGTAATACCCATATTAGTACGCCCACCCGGATCTTCAGGATGATCTACATACCCACCCTCATGCTTTAATACTACATCTAAACTTTCATAGAAATTTTCTTTCACGTTTATTTTTCCCTTATACCACCTTCAAAAATAGCCGTTGCTTGATCCCTTATCTTTTGTGCCTGTTTCAAAATAGCTCTACGTTGTTTTTCTATACGCTTTTGCTGTACTTCTGCCCTAGTTTCTTTTGGGAATTTAACTATTTTAGTTTCCACACTACTTCTTAAACCCCTTAATTCCTCTAATACCAAATGACGCAGCAATCGAAGCGTACATTGCATACGTGAACCAGTCAGGCGCTGTTTCCAACGCAGTAAATCCTTCAGCGATATAAGGTCTGCACCACGGGATAAATGAGGCTGCAATGATGGCTATAAACAAAATCGTCCAAGCCTCATCTTTCCAGCTATCTTGGCTGGCTTCTGCCATGATTTTTTCCCAGCCAGCTTCATGCGTAGCGGCTACCTTCATAACCTCTGCTTCAGCCTCTGCCCTAGCTATTTTAGCTTTTGCTACCGCTTTAGTTTTTTCTACTCTTCCTTCTACAAAAGTATTAGCAAGATTAGCTATTGGCCCAAGAAATCCTAACATTATGAACTCCTATTTATTTTTAAAGCGGTCTAATAAATTGAATTTATCTATTGCCGCCCAAACTAAAACACCTATAAAAGCTATCTGTATTAAATCCATTTTAGCCTCCTGCTAACGCCCACCAACACTCCACTTCCGCACAGGCTTTTGCACCTGTCCTTAACGCAAACGCTAATCCCGCAGTCGTGAAAATACTCGCATCTATAAAAAGAACAGGGTAGCCAAATGCCCCACCATTAGTCGCATAATCTATATTATGATATGCGCTGTTATTCATACGAAATACAACCCGTGTCTCATCTTCGTGTAACTTCGTAAGCTCGGTAATCGAAATCCGCCTGTTGTTTTCTACTAATACCGCATTAGGTGGTACTTTTTCAAAAGAATCCTGACCACCATCCCATATCGCTGAAAACATCGGCAATGATACGTCAAAGGCTAATCTTTGTGGCCTGTCCGTAAACGCAACAATCTTATCACCATCCGATTTGAATAAAGATAACTCATAATGATCTTCTTTCTTCTCCACTACCGCCCTTTTCGATGTCAGAACAAATAGTAACTTTACCCTCATATGAGCAGGTAACATACTCAATCGGTCTGCTAATTCAACACCCGTCTGCGGCGGTGATTTAGATACTGCTTCCGAAGAACACGCAACAATACCCACTAAAATGGCAAATATTATAAAAAATAAAATAACCGGGTGGTTCTCTAGTTTAATCATTTTCTACTCATCCATGCTGTAACACCCATATAAGCCCCTACCACACCAGCTTGGGCAATATAAAATAACCCCAATAAATCGCTTAAGGCCGCTACTCTGGTTTCTTTGATAATAGGTGTATATAAAAAAACAGTTCCTACAATCATAGAAATCATGGCTACCCATGCCATCTGTTTTTGGGTTTCTGATTTTTCTTCTTGTAGCTCAAGTTCTAACAGTTCTTTATTACGAGCCATTTCTTCATCACTAACCGTACCATCGTGGTTAATATCGTACTTGTTATAAATACTTTCAGGATCGAGTTTTTTTGGAGTCATTTTTCTTTCCTGCTTGGCTCATAGCAATCGCAACAGCTTGTCGTTGAGGATACCCTTCTGCCATTAATTTCTTAATATTGGCACTAACAGTTTTATCACTGGAACCTTTTTTAAGCGGCATTAATGTCTTCTCCCGGAGTATATTCCTCACGAAGTTTTTGTAATTCTCTTAAAACTTCTTCTTTACTCATGGAATCTATCGAACCATGACGAACTTCAGACTTGCTTACATAAATTTCACCATGCGCCATACCACGAGCTTTTTCTGCTTGCACCGCAGCAGAATACGCGCCGTTTTCAAGCGCTTCGTCACGGATATGCTGCATGTCTTTAAGATGTCTTTTGTAAGTTACAGCATATTTTTTATCTAACTCGTCACGATATTTTTTAATAGCTAAAACTACATGTGGGGATTTTTTAATACTTAGCAGTTCAGAAGCACGATTAGCAGCACTGCGTTCTGGATAACCCGCTTCTATAGCGGCGTCTTTACCAGTTATTTGACCGTCCTTTGATACATACGTTTTTACAAACAATTCCTGTTTACGAGTTAATTTTCTTTCCTCTACCGGAACACGCGGCCTACCGCCTTTGTTTTTTATAACCTTACGTTCAGGATCTGGAATAACATAACGTCCTTTAAAAGCCATTTAACAACTCCTGTAACTACCGCCCCTTTCGGCTTCTCCCATACCACGTTTTTTACCTTTAACCATAATGCCTTTAGCTGTATTAGGGGTTTTTTCTTCCGTTATTTTACCATACGGAATTTTACCTTGACCTTTAATATCGGCATAATTTTGCGGAGCAGGCCCTTTACCAACAGGTCCGCTAATGATTTTAACTTTACTCATATTATTACCCTTTATTTCTTAATTTAAGTATTTCACGTTCCATCGCTGAATCTATTCTGGCTTTAGTCTGTCCTTCCTGACTTTGCAGTCTTTGTTGAAACTCCTGCCCTTTACGCACTTCTTTTTCACGGTCAAGCTGCAATTCGGCCTGATCCCGCGCTATGTCCGCTTGAGACTCTTGCGCTTTTATCTGTAGCTCTTGTTCTTTTAGCTGGACTAACGGATCTGGACCTTCTTGCTGGCCTATATTTGCTAGTTGCGTACTTAACTGCTTTGCATTACCCAACTCTTGAGCAATTATCTGGGCAGCTAACGCATCAATTTGAAGTGCTTGTTCATCACTTGGCACTTGTCCTTGATTCTGTTGCATAAACATAGCCATCGCTTGTTCCTGAGCTTTTAACTGAATATGCTCTAAAACGTGTTTCTGCAAGCTAACCGTGATATTAGGCATAGCCATAGCCGTTCCAGAAGTTCCAAACGTTAAATGCGCCATAATATGTGCATCATGATCCTGCCCTTCAAACGCCTTTAACTGAGTGTTTTCAAGCACATCAATGTTTTCTTGAGCCGGATCTTTAGGTACAGGTTCATCGGTAGAAGGAGCCCGCAGTATTTTATCAATGTCCCGAACACCCAACGCTTCATACATGCGACGATACGCTTCGTACATATCGTGCATATCTGGCGCTTGAGCCGCTAAACTCATTTGAGCTTGTGCCAGCGCAATACGCTGAGATTGAGAAAATACATTTGGATTAGATACCGGAATAACATCTACCCGATCATCAAAATCCTCTGCTTTAACCATTTGATTGGCATTAGCGACAGAATACGGGTATTCGGGCGGTAAATAATCAGCCATTACCCTAGCTAAAAGTTTAAATTCAAGTTTCATCGCATAGTGTAACCGCTTGTGTACGGCGCTCATTACACGAGTTCCTTGCTCAAGCATTGCAATCGTCGTCCCTACCGCAGCACCTTGATTGCCATCTCCTACCTTTAGGTCCGTAATCGTTGCGAAACGCTGCCCAGCTTCTACTACAAACCCTAATAACTGAAATAAAGTGCTGTCTGGACCCTTAAAAGGTAACGGCATCAAACTGTCCCGAATAGCGCCTCCAGGAGCGTCTACATCACGAAATTCGCCGGGTTGTAACGGATCATCGTCATCTCTAATGCGTAATCCACGCGCTTTAAAGCCCGCAGGTAAATTAGAAAGCGTTCCTGCGTCAATTAACTGCCTTAAAGCTGCCGTAGCTGTGCGTGAAAGACCCCCAATCGTGTGAATTAGCCCTAATCCGTAAAAACCAAAGCCCGGTAAAAACTTGTAATGCACAAAATATTGTATTTTTCGCTTTTTCTCGTCACCGTCTTCATAATTTCTACGAATAGCTAAAACTTGGCCGCTGTCTTCACTTAATGTAACAACATAAGGGACTTTTATACCTGTCGGTTCACCATCTTCACCAGTTTCTTCGAAACCCGGCAAATCCAAGTCCACATGACATTCCAGTAATGTGCAATCATAGTCAATATTCGACGGATGTAGTCCATCAATAAATTCAATTTCGCTAGAAATGCTGTCACTATCGGATTGAGAAGGATGGACTGGCACGTCTCTGTAAAAACCAGATAATTGTTTTTTACGCAATTCATTAAGTGGTAGTCGAAAAACTTGCGTAATGTTTGGACAACTGTCCAAATCGCTTGCTTCATACGGCACCACCAAGTGTTCAGCCGGGACAAAACTGCTGACCGCCCGTTCCATTGTTTCATCATAATAAACCTTTTTAAAAGTTGAACCCGCCAAAGGGAGATAAAACAACATTTGGTCAAATTCAGGCGTGTAATCTTCCATCACATTGGTAATGTAATAGTTCATAAACTCCTTAACACGCCGTGCTTGTTGCTCTTTTTCGCTGGTTACATCTCCCATAATAGTCGTTCGAACAGGACCACCCGGAGGTAATAACTCATTAAAGGCTTGTGCTTGAAACTGGGTCGCAGCTTCAGCTAATAAAGGGTGCGTTACACCCGTTGCACCTCTAAATGGCTGGGTACGATCCTCATAAGTAAAACCCAACAATTCCAAACCCTTCGAATACGCATCCTCCCAATCCTTTCGAGAAGATTTATTACCCTGATATTCTGACATTAGCTCTGAAGAAATGGACCCTAAATCCTGATCACTTAACTCTTCTGCTAAATTTGCAGAAAAATCACCACTGCCCATACGGCTCGAAGCCATTGGATCTAAATCTATGACCACCCCTCCGTCATCAGACATCTCAATTTCGATTCCTTCCGGTAAAGCAGCTTGGTTTTCACCAAAAGAAAACGGTTGCTCTATCTCTATATCCGCAATCGCTTCTTCACCAATCGGGTTATCAGTTATACGTTCGACTAACGAGACTCTTGGTTCTTCTGCCATAATAATTACCTATAGTTCATTGCACGGGCTACCGTGTTTAAGCTGTTAATTCCACCGCCTTGTGCAAAAGCATCCGGCGTGTAATCAGAAAGCTCCATTTCATCTAAATCTATAAACTTAGGTTTAGGTTTTTCCGCTTCCTTAGATGTTGTTCTCTCTGTTAATTCCTGAAATTTAATTTTTAGCCGTGGGTTTTCTCCTTTTGTAACTATAACCCAATCTGAAACTTTTTCAGTATTGACAGGTCTAAAAAATCTACTAGTTCCTAGTTTTTTATAAGTGTTTCGATCTGAATAAACTATTGAATCTATTGCATCAGTAACCGCTTCTCTTACCGCATCATCACTAACGTCAGAAAGTAGGTCTTGTATACTTGTTTTGTGTTTAAGCTGTTGCATTAAAGCTGCTTGTTTTTCAAAATCGTCAAGGGTGTCTAAAGGGTGCTCTCTAACTTTTCTTGTTAAGTCTAAAACGTCTTGAGCAAATCTCTTTGAAAAAGAACCGCTTTCTGAAGAACCCTGTAATTTATTTGTTTCTCGTATAACTTCTATTTTTTCGGCAAGAGAACCAGGCATCTTTTTTACATTCATCTCTTTAGCTGTTTTTTGTAAACTGCCTGCCCCTTCAAAACGTCCTTTTTCAGCAGCTAACCAGTTTCCTAAAATTCTTTTGTGATCTCCTATCCCTTCTACCTTTTTATCTATATCTTTGTACGTCTTATAACTTTCACGCCCCGTAACATTGTCTATAACCTTTGTATAATCTTTTCCGGCTGCTACAAAAACGTCATCATAGCCTTCCAATGTATTATTAATTCGACCGACTTGATCTTCATTCCCTAAAATAGCGTCTCTGTGCTTTGGCTCCATCCGTAAATCATAATCTTTCAGTGGCGTATCTAAACGAATTAGACCGTGTTTAGCAGATAAAACTGCAATATCAACATTGTCTGGAAGACCTTTTTCCAAATCATATTTATTAAGTACCTGAAATAGCTGCCCTATATAACGTTCTCTTGCTGGAATATCAAAATCTTGTTTTGTTTTTGTCTTACAACACCCCAGTACCAGTAATTTGCGTCCCTGTTTTCTTTCATTTGGAAATAAACTTTGATTACCTAATTTAGATGGCTGTGTTGAAAAATCAGTAAATTCTTCCCGCTCCTGAAATGAACCAATACCTTGTTCAGAAGGTTTAGGCGTTGGATCATCAAATAAGTCTCCTTGACGTTCGTCTTTAGGTGTTTTTTTAACCATACCTAAAGATCCACGTATTGCCGGGGCCAAATTCCACGATGCTAAACCTCCCAGTATACGGCCTGCCGATTCTTCTTCTAAGTACGGCATGCCCGCCTGTTTAGCCATCCAGTCACTACTTAGTGGACGCTTTTCAGGATCTGCACTAAAAGCATCTTTTTTACCACCCAAATGTCTTAGTACGTCATAACCTAAATAACCATAATCTGAAAGAGCGCCTAAACGATCAAATATTTGTGCTTTTGAAACACCTTTTGCACTTTCTTCTGGTTGCGTTAATTTTA
>VTLG01010664.1_pt1 | contig 15816 bp, 16 predicted proteins | sample 4694571 | NCBI WGS metagenome assembly VTLG01 (sample SAMN12604809, study PRJNA352737) | marine metagenome | biome: ENVO:00000447; feature: ENVO:00000209|ENVO:00000569|ENVO:01000036; material: ENVO:00002151; isolation source: viral sequences binned using virsorter ...
TACTATAAAACAATTCCTGCAAAGACAATAGCACTCTCTCAGAATGGGGATTGGATAGGTGGGCATAATAGTAGTTGGGCAAAGGAATTGAAACTTAAAAGAAAATGTATGAATAGCTTTTTTTGTAGTACAGAAAGACCTTTTAAATTTACAGGGAGAATTAATGAAGATGTAAATGCCTACACAAGATTAGGTGCTTTAGGTGATTTGTTCTTGACTATATCTAATGTATCTTTAAAGCAAACAGATACACAAAGCAATAAAGGGGGATTAACTGACATCTATTTAAGTCAGGGGACTTATGTAAAGTCTTTCTATTCTGTAATGTTTAGTCCTTCATCTGTAAAGGTTGCTATGTTAAATACAGAAAGGTCAAGGTTACATCATAGAGTGAGTTGGAACAATGCAATCCCTGTAATTTTAAATGAAAAATATAGAAAAAATGGAACAAAATAGAACACAGATCAACAAAGACAGAATACTCAAAGCATTAGAGAGTTCACTAGGAGTAATAACAACTGCTTTAAAAGCTTGTGATTTATCAAGAACTAATTTTTACAAGTGGCTGCAAGAAGATGAAGAATTTGCTAAGGCAGTATCAGAAATACAAAACATTGAGAATGATTTTATTAAGTCTAAGTATTATGAATGTGTAAAAGACAAAGTACCTTCAGTTGTAATACACGCAGCAAAGACTAGACTTGGCTGGAATGAAACAAACAAGCTAGATTTAACATCAGGAGATGATAAAATAAAAATCAATATCAATCTTGGAGATTAATCCTGAATTTACTAAGACCCAAAAAGAATGTCTAAAATACTTATTTGACAATAAGACAAAAGAGGTATTGTTTGGTGGAGCAGCAGGTGGTGGTAAAAGTTGGGTAGGTGTAAGCTATTTAATTTTGATGGCTACTAAATATCCTAAGACTAGATACTTAATGGGGCGGTCAAAACTTGATGCTCTAAAAAAGACTACATTAAATACTTTCTTTGAAGTGTGTGTAGCTTGGAATCTAAAGGCAATAGAGCATTACACTTTTAATGGTTCAAGTAATGTGATAACCTTTTACAATGGTTCTGAGATAATACTTAAAGACTTATTCTTATATCCAAGTGATAGGAACTTTGATAGTTTAGGTTCTTTAGAAATAACATCAGCTTTTATAGATGAAGCAAATCAAATAACTGAGAAAGCAAAGAATGTAGTAGCATCAAGACTTAGGTACAAGTTAGATGAAAATGGTTTAATACCTAAAATGCTAATGACTTGCAACCCTGCTAAGAATTGGGTGTATTCAGAATATTATAGACCTTCAAAAGATAAGACCATAAAACCTTATAGAAAGTTTATACAGTCTTTAGTAGGAGATAATACTTATATATCAAAGCATTATGAAAAGCAGTTATTTGAATTAGATGAATTAAGCAAACAAAGACTTCTTTATGGAAATTGGGAATATGATGTTACTAATGATAGTCTAATAGAATATGATGCAATACTTAGTCTATTCAATCAAAAAGGAATTGATGGTGATAAATACATAACTTGTGATGTAGCACGTTTTGGAGCTGATAAGACAGTTATAATGTATTGGCAAGGGCTACACCTTAGATATGTGAGAACGTTGCTTAAATCGGCTGTAAATGATGTTGTGGATGAAATTAAGAAGTTGCAACAAGAGAACCAAGTCAATCTAACAAATATCATAGTTGATGAAGATGGTGTGGGTGGGGGTGTTAAAGATTACCTAAGATGCAAGGGTTTTATAAATAACTCTAGAGCTTTAAAGAACGAGAACTATCAAAACTTGAAAACTCAATGCTATTACAAATTAGCTGACTTAATTAATAAAGGTCAAATAGGAATAAGTTGTTCTGATGTTAATGTAAAGAATTACATAATAGAAGAATGTGAGCAAGTTAGAACAAAAGATGCTGACAAAGATAATAAGTTGCAAATACTACAAAAAGATACAGTCAAGGGAATACTAGGGCGTTCACCTGATTATTCAGATGCTTTAGCTATGAGAATGTATTATGAAATAGATAATAACTTTGGAAAGTATTTTGTGCAATAAAAAAGGGGGCTGCTAACCACTAACAACCCCCACCTTTTTTCACAACTAACTAAATTAAAACGCAGCAAATATAACATAATAAACTAAATAATAACTATTTCTATTATATAAATGTATGGATGTTAAAATAAAAAAGGAGGGAGAAGTAAAGAAGTTCAAGCTCATAAAAAAATGGTCAGATGTATCATTAGAAAAATGGGTAAAATTAATCAACTTTCATACAGGTAGTAAGAGTAGTGAAGCATTAAACACAATAGCAGAACTGTCTAATATTCCTGATAAGTTAATAAAGGAATTAGCATTAAGAGATGTAGTAGCTATAATGAGCCAAATAGCTAAACTACAAGCGAAGCAAAATAGTTCTTTAGCAAGTGTAGTTGAAATAGATGAAATAAGATATGGGTTTCATCCTGACTTAGATAGTATAACGTTAGGAGAATATGCAGACATTGAAACGTTTATAAAAGATGGGGTTGAAAAGAATATGCCTGAATTAATGGCGATTCTATATAGACCAATTAAAGAAGAAAAAAATGATGTTTATACTATTGATGCTTATGATGGAAATATAAGAATAAGGGCAGAGCAAATGAAGAAGATGTCAGCAGAACAAGTGCAAAGTGCGCTGCTTTTTTTTTACAATTTCGGAAACGTATTCTTAGTGAGTATGCAATTATATTTGATAGGTCAGCAGAAGGAAACGAAACAGCAATAGCAACAGAATCATTTGCCGAAAAGTGGTCGTGGTTCGGGGTTTTTTATAGGCTCACAGGAGGACAGATAGTAAACTTAGATAAAATAACAAAGCTTAATCTATTAGAAGCATTAACTTGGTTAAGTTATGAAACAGATTTAGAATCACAAAATAAAGTGAATTATGCCGATAAGCAATAAAACATATAACAACGTAGTCAATACAATTTGTAGATTAGGAGAATATCACGAACAAATATCTACTGTATCAGTTGGAGATATATACGATATCAACTTAGAGAAAATGGAGAAAATGCCTTTACTTCATATTAATCCAATTAATGTAACAACAGGAGATTCCGAATTAGTATTTAATTTTCAAATATTCATTTGTGATTTAGTAGCTGAAAAATCAGATTGGCAAACTAAACAGGAATCTTTATTAACTAAGTTAATTGATAATAAAACTAATGAACAAGAAGTATGGAATCAAACGTTAGATATAGCAACAGATTTCATAGGTATGTTAAGGCATAGTGAAAGACAATCTTTAGAAGGTGTGAATGATATTAATAAAGCTTTGTATTTTACAGAAGATCAATTTACAATAGAGCCGTTCCAAGAAAGGTTTGATAACTTATTATGTGGATGGGTATTTAATATAGGAGTAAAAGTAATGAACGATTTCCAAACTTGCACAATACCAGTAACAGCTTCAGGAGCAGGGTACTAATGTTTAAGTTCAAGATAGGAAAATATAGAATAGAAATAGGATTTTTTAAAATAACAATAAAATTATAAATATGGCAGATTTAGTAACAACCCTCAGTGAAAGTGTAACATTAAATGGAGCACTTCGAGGTTCAACAAACGCAGTAACAACAACAGGCATAGGCGATGTATTTGAAAGAATCGTAACTTGTGCACATTCTCAAACAACAATAATAGCAAGTTTTGCAGCTAGTCCACATACTTCGGCAGGAGCTATTGATGTTGATAGAACAAAATACATAAGAGTAACTAACTTAGATACAAACGCTGAAATAGAATTGGCTATCGTAACTACTAATACCAATTATCAAGTTACAATAACAGCAGGAAACTCTCATATATTAAGTCAGGGTGCAGCAATAGCTTTTGGAGATGATGATACAAGTCCTTTGTTTCCAACAATGGAAGATATTACATCTTTACAAGTAAAACCAGTAGGAGCTTCTTACAATCCGAGAGTTGAGTTATTTGTTGCGATTGCTGAATAATGAAAACTGAAAACCTAGAAAGATATTTAAATAGCTTTGCTTCAAATGTTGTAATGAAAGCACAAGGCATTTTAAATGCTAACAAAGGGAATACGGCTTTAGGTCAATCAATTAGGGCGCAAGTAATTCCTGATGGGGATGGATATTCTACTCAGTTTTATATGGCTGACTATGGAACGTTTGTTGATGAAGGAGTTTCAGGAAATAAAAAACAAAGAAAGTTTACAAATTGGAAACAAGAACAAATTGTAAGTTCTTATAAATATAAAAACAAACAACCACCTCCGGGAATATTAGCTAAGTGGATTAAGAAAAAAGGAATTAAAGGCAGAGATAAGAAAACAGGAAGATTTATAAGTAATATGTCGTTAGCTTTTATTATGGGTAGAAAAATAAAATCACAAGGTATTCAGGGGATTAGTTTCTTTTCACAACCTTTAGGTTTAGAATATAAAAAATTAACAGAAGAATTGTTACCAGCGTTTGTAGAAGATATAACAACCTACCTTGTAACATTTACAAAACATAAATAAGATGGCAAATTCAGTAATAGAACAAGAACCACTATATAATTCAACACTTTCATCAATGCCTGTCGGGCAGGATATAATATTTGTAATATCAAATGATACAGCAGTAGCTAATGAAACTAAAGTAAAATTTTTAGCACAAGTTCATATAGGTAGTACACCAATCAATTTATCAAATACAGATAATTTAATAGCTACATTTAAAACAACACCTAACAATGCAGGAGTTGGAATATTTGATTTTAGAAATATAATAGAAAACTATGTAAGCTCTGATAATATGGCTTATGCTGGTAGTAAATACAAAACAACTACTACATCAGATGATGATAGACATTCTTTACATATCATAAATCAATTTTCAAAAGGAAGTAATGCTTTACGTTTTATGGCTATTCAATTTAAAGTAGAATATCTAGGAGCTGGTACTGATCCTAATGTTGTATCACCAGCAACAGGAACAGCAGCTAATTCAGACCAATATATTATATTCAATGGCTATCTAAAATATACAGATGTTTTAACACTTGGCACTGCACCAAATGCATCAGATTTTGGGTTTGATATTTCAGACTTTGAATTTGGTAGTACAGCTAAGAAATTCTTAACTAACGCACCTACTACTCAATATGCTAATTTAGAAGATTATGGAACTTTAGCTTTCTTACAAACATCAGCTAGTTTATCTACTAAAGTTAACGATATTCTTATAACATATTACTCAAGTGCAGGAGCAAGTTTAGGAACTGATACAATTACTAAAGAAGTTGCAACAGGAGCATATCCAGTAAGTGCATTTTTTTGGTTACAAGATGTAAGTCGTTTCTTACTTTATTTTGGTTGCTATCCCGGTAATCTTAGAGGTGATACAACAAATACATTTACATCTTTAATAACAGCCGGAACAATACAAGGAGGTTATTATACAGTAGTAGCAAGAGATGCCACGCCAACAGCAACATCAGCTACTTATACCATAAATTTAAATTGTCCTAATATTAAAGATTATGAAAGCATCAGACTTTGCTGGTTAAATCAGTGGGGTGCTTGGGATTACCATACCTTTACAAAGAAATCAACTAGAAGTATATCTACACAAGGAAGTACATATAATCAATTAGCAGGAAGTTGGAATGAAGGAAAATATAGAATAGATAGTTATAAGGGTGGGAAGAAGGCATTTAGAAGAAATGCAACTGAAACAATAAGAATAAATACAGATTATATAAACGTAGATAATAATACAACTTTAGAAGAACTTATAAATAGTCCAGAGGTTTATCTATTAGATGGTTTTCAGACTGATGGAACAAATGCAGCTTTAAATCAATATGTAACTCCTGTCAGACTTACAACATCTAGCTTTACTCGTAAGACAGTAGCTAATGATAAATTAATACAATATACATTTGAAATAGAAAAAAGCAAAACCTTTAGAACACAATCTGTATAATGAGCATACAATTAATCTTATATCCACAATACTATGATGGCTTAAATCCTTTAAGTGGATTGAGTACACAATTTTTAGTAGATGGAATTGATTTTGGTACTATTAATGATTCATCTTCAAGTCAAAGCTTAGCAGGTACTTTGCCACAAGACTATATTAGTGCTAATACATTTACTGTAAACACTTGGTATCGGTTTAGTGGATCTGCTGCTGAAGCTACTGAAACAGTTAGCAATTTAAATGTAAATCCGGGCACAGGCGTGTTACAAAGACTTGCCAACTTAAATGTAGGGGGTACTTATGAATTAACATTTGATATTGCTTCAAATATAGGAGGGTTTACATTTTATCAATATGCAGGAAATATATTAACCAGTCAATCTACAATAACAGGAACAGGAACTCAAACAATACAATTTACTGCTGCTTCAACAACAGATACTCTTGTTATATATACGAGTGGTCTACTGACTGTAAATTCACTATCAGTACAACAATTATCACAAAGCCCAACACAAGTTCTTAATACTTTAGGAAATGGTCAAGTGATCTGTGACCTTTATGAAAATGAGGATATACCTTTAACATTAAGTGTAGATGATTTTAAAAATGTAGCAGAGAAAGTGCAATCTTATTCAAAGGCATTTCAATTACCAGCCACAAAAAGAAATAATAAGATATTTGATAACATCTTTGAAATTACAAGAAGCGACAATGGATTAGTGTTTAATCCTTATATAAAGACTAAATGCGAATTAAAACAAAATGGATTTATTTTATTTGAGGGATATTTAAAGCTTATAGATATATCAGACAAAGAAGGTGAAATAAGTTACAATGTAAATCTATATTCACAAGCAGTAGCATTAGCTGATGTGTTAAAAGATAGAACATTTAGTAATTTGTCTTTTACTGAATTAGAGCATAACTATAATAAAACCAATATCAAATATAGTTGGAATGATGCAGGAGCAACAGGAATTACTTATTTAAATCCATCAACATCAGGTTTTAGAGATGCTAATGCAACATTAAAATATCCTTTTGTAGATTGGCAACACGATATATTAATTTCTAATGGTGCTAATGGTACAAGTGGTTATCCTGAGTTAAGTTCATTAGAACAAGTATTTAGACCTTTTATAAATATTAAATATTTAATAGATAGAATATTTCAATCAACACCTTTTACATTTACGAGTGAGTTTTTTGATACTCCTGAATTTCAAAAACTATATATGGATTTCAATTGGGGTTCAGCAGAAATACCTATACAAACAGCAGTAACAACTTATAATGGATATTGGTGTAGTAATTTCTTTGGAGTTGTATTTCCATCAGTAAATGCAGGTACAACTTTTACAAATCTAGATTTATATGAAGTAACTCTTTTTGGTAATGCTGGTTTGCCACCAAATTTTAATGATGGAACGAATATTATAACAGCTACTGTTGATGGAGAGCAATATGATATCACAGGAGGTTATGAGATTGAAAATACTTCATCTACTGTATCACAATTAGTTACGTGTCAATGGATTAAAAATACAGCAGTTGTTACTACTGAAACATTTACTATTCCTGCAAATGGATCTTTTACTTGGTTATTTAGTTTTACACAATCATTAGCTTCAGGCGATACGTTACAAGCTCAATTTAAAAGAGATGATGCATCAAGCCCTGCAACTGTTAGACAAAAAGAAGTTACTAATGCTTTTACGGCAGGAGTTGTTTTCAATGTTAATATAACACAAAGTACAACAAGTACATTATTGCAAACATTACGAGGTGATATAGGGCAATGGGATTTTTTAAAAGGTTTAATGACGATGTTTAATCTAATATCTATACCTGATAAAAACAACCCTAATAATATTCTCATAGAACCTTATGCAGATGTATTTATTAATAATACCAATTGTTCTAGTACAACAGGTGGAGTTACTTTAGCTTGTAGAAGTATTGCACACGATTGGACAGATAAAATAGATGTTAAAGATATTAAGCTATCACCTTTAACTGATTTAAATAAAAAGACTATCTTTAAATTTGTAGAAGATGAAGATGATTATACTTTTAAAGTTTACAAAAATTCTACTCCATCACCATCTAACGAAATTGGTCATTTATACGGAAGCCAATTTTATGATGCATCAGAATTTACTATTTTAGAAGGTGAAAAAGAAATCATAGCAGAACCTTTTGCAGCAACAGTACCAAAACCATTATTTTCACAATTTAATGATTTTGTAGTTCCTGCAATATTTACATCAAATGATGAACAAACTGAATTTCAAGGCTTTGATAATTCTCCGAGAATATTATATAACAATGGAATTAAAACTTTACAAGGTGGTGTTACTTATTATATACCTACTCAAAATGGGGTAACAGGAAGTGTAGCAGAACCTAATTTTTTACAATTTAGTCATTTGACAGATATTCCAACGCTTACACCTTTAGCAGGAGGAGGTTCAACAAGTCAAGATTATCATTTTGGGGCTTGTCAATATTTTAATGGAATAGGAAGTCCACCAAATGAAAACTTATTTAATCTATATTGGCTTCCTTATTATAATGAGTTATACAACCCTGACACAAGAACAATGACAATTAAAGTTAATCTAGGAGCAGGAGATATAGCTACATTTAATATGTATGATACAGTATTTATTAAAAACAGACAATTTAGAGTAAACAAGATAGACTACAAACCAAATGATTTAGCAACAGTTGAATTTATACTTATACCATAATGGCAAAAAAAGTAATACCATATTTACAGGGATTTGAAGTAAAACCTTATATAACAATGCAAAATGGAAATGTAATGTTTACTGATGGAACTGCGGTTATGCAACCTAATCAAATACAATGTGAATCTTATGGTTATAGCTATGACAAAACAACAGGAACTTGTAAAGCATTTACATTTAGTGTTAATTTAAATAAAAATATTGAGAATGTCAATAATACTATTAGAGGTTCGAGAAACGTAACTGAACAAGGTACTAATAACACACAAATATATGGTGAAAATAATACAGTAAGAGGTTTAAGTAGAAACAATATTATAATAGGAAATAATAATGAAATCAGTAATAATGTAAACAACACTTTTGTCTATGGCACATTAGGAGAATCTACAACAGACAATACTATTGTTTTAGGTGGTAATGCAGCAGGAGATAATTTAGGTGAAAGGCAAACGATGACATTAATGTATGGAAAGCAAACAACTGATAATAGTACAGTAGATGCTTTTTTAAATAATACAACAGATAGTTATTTTGTAGTGCCTGAAAATACAGTAGTTTATTTTCAATCAGAAACATTAGCAGTAAGAGTAGCAGGTTCTAGTGGATCAGGAGCAGTAGGAGATTATAAGTCTTGGGTAGAAAGGGGGGTAGTTAAAAATGCAGCAGGTACATTAAGCATAGATAGATCAAGAACAAGTCCAGCAGGTAGCGGAACAACAACAGGATGGTCGCCAATTAATGCAGTATCAGGAACTAATTTTAGGCAAACAGTAAAAGGAGCAACTGATATGACCATAGAATGGGCATCAACAATTAGAATAACACAAATAAAAACAGGAGTTACATTATCATAAATATAAAGCTATGGCAAAAGAAGTATTAGAATTAGAAGTAAAGTCAGATATTAGCAAAACAACTAAAGATGTTGAAAAGCTAGATGGAGCAACCAAAAAAGCAAAGACTGGCTTTGGAGGTATGACAACTGCAATTAAAGGAATAGGTACTGCTATAAAAGCATCAGGGATAGGATTGCTTGTAGGTATTGTAGCTAAGTTTATGGAGGTATTAAGTAAAAATCAAGCAGTCGTAGATTTCTTCAATACTTCTATGACAACTATGTCAATTATATTTAATGACTTCATAACTTTTGTAAGTGAAAATTCAGGGAAAGTGGTAGACTTCTTTAAAAAGATATTTGACGACCCTGTACAAAGTATGAAGGATTTTGGTCAAGCGATTGTAGATAATGTGCTTGAAAGGTTTTATAGCTTCCTAGATACTCTTGGACATTTAGCTAGTGCAGTAGGGAATTTGCTTAGAGGTAATTTTCGAGCTGCTAAAAGAGATGCAAAGGCAGCAGGAAAAGAAATGGTTGATGTAATGACTGGAATTGATAATTCAGTAGATAAGGCAACGAAAGCACTTGATGACTGGGGGGATAGTTGGCAGGAGTTTGGTAAAGCGATAGAAAATGCTAATAAATTAGCTAAGGAATTGACTAGACTTGAGAAAGCAGCAGCAAGAGCTGAATTATCATTTCAAAGATTAAATGCTACATATTTAAAAGATGCAGAAATCCAAAGACAAATAAGAGATGATGAAACAAATACTTTTGAACAAAGAATTGAAGCTAATAATAAATTAAGTGAGGTATTAGCCGAACAATCACAAGAACAGAGAAAGGTGGTAGCAATACAAGTTGCCGCAGCTAGGGCGCAATGGAAAATAAATAAAAGTGAAGAAAATTGGTTAGCATTAGAAGCTGAAAAAATTAAATTGTTAGAAGTTGAGGAAGCAATTACAGGTCAATTGTCAGAGCAAAAGACTAATCAAGTAGCTTTAGAAAAAGAACAACTTGAAGTTCAAAACCAATTAAGAATAGAAGCTCTGCAAGGAACTGAGAGAGAATTAGAAGAACTTAAAGTAGCTTATGACCAAAAAGTAGAAATGGCTCGTAGAGCAGGTGAAGATATTACTGAGATTACTAAAGTTTATGAAGCTGAACAAGCAGTAATAAGACAGACAGCAATAGATGATGCAGAAGAAAAAGCAAATGAAGAAAAAGAATTAGCTCAATCATTAGCTAATGCTAAGATGGGAATGGCAGCTAGAAGTGCGCAGCTTATAGGTCAGTTAGCAGGTGAAGGAACAGCGTTAGCAAAAACAGCGGCAATAGCACAAGCTACAATAGCAGGTGTTCAAGGTGTTCAAAATGCTTATACTACTGCACAAAGTTCACCATATACTTTGGTAAACCCTGCATATCCATTAATACAAGCAGGATTAGCAGCAGGGTTCTCAGCAATTCAAATAGGGAAGTTAATGAGTGGCGGAAAACCTGATACAAGTGGAGGTGGAGGTGGAGGTGGAGTAACAGATGCAGCAGCTCCCGCACCACAAATGATGTCAGGAGCATTTACATTAGGAGATGGACAAGCACCTGATGCTATGAGAGCTTACGTTGTAACCGATGAAATGACTAATAGTCAAAACCAATTAGCTAATATAAGACGTAGAGCAACAATATAAAAATCAAATAAATAATAATTAAATCTATTTAATAATATGCCGTGTACACAATGCAAAGATGGAAAATATAAATGGGGAGAAACAGGAGAATGTGAATATGACACTCTTGAAGAATGTCAATCTGCTAATCCAGACCATAACTATGAAGAAATGAAAACCACTTCAATTGTAGAATTAGTAATCGCAGATGATAGTCAAGAACTAGCTATTGATGCGATTAGTTTAGTATCAAGTCCTGCAATCGAACAAGACTTTGTTTTCTTTGGCAAAGAGAAAAATAACTTAACTTTTGCAAAGGTAGATGAAGAAAAGCGTATGCTCGTTAGTCCCGCTTTAATACCTAACAAGCAAATATTCAGATATGATCCTAATACGGATTCAGAATACTATGTTTACTTTAGTCCTGAAACAGTTAGAAAGGCTGCTGAATTATATTTGAAACATAATAATCATCATAAAGCTACTCACGAACACAGTGAAAGAGTATCGGGAGTTTTAACAGTTGAATCTTGGATTAAGGAAGGTGATAGTGATAAATCAAAACTTTACGGCTACGATTTACCAAACGGAACGTGGTTCGTGAAGATGAAGATAACTAATGATGACCTCTGGCAAAAAGTGAAATCAGGTGAACTTAAAGGGATTTCAATCGAAGGGTATTTCACAGATCGCCTACAAAAGATGTCTGAAACAGTACCAACTGATGAGGAAATACTTAAAGCACTTAATGAGATAATAAACGAAAATCAAACAAAATCAAAATAAACCTATTTAATTAAAAAAGAAACTATGGACATTAAACAACAAATATTAGTAGCTCTTGGTCTTAATAAAAAAGACGAAGAAATTCTTTTAGCTTGGCAAGCGAAATCCGAAGATGGAACGATTTTCGTATCTACTGCTGAAGAATTAGAAGCAGGGGTAGATATCTCTGTATTAACTGAGGACGGCACAACAATCCTTTTACCGATTGGAACGTACAAAACAGATACGGGTGTTAGCTTCCGTGTAGAAACTGAAGGTGTAGTTGCTGAAGTTATCGAATCAGAAACAGAAGAAAAAGAAACTGTTGAAGATGAAGAATTAGCAATTGATGATGGAAAAGAAGCAGATGTTGAAGATTGGGAAGGTATGGAAAAAAGAATCCAAAACTTAGAGGATGCAGTAGCAGACCTTAAAAGAGAAAAAGAAGGTGGAGATGATGACGTTGAAGAAATGGCAGAAGAAACTGTTGAACCTTCTACAAATCCTAAGACAATCAAAACAACAGAAGTAAAAGAATTTTCATCAGAAGAAGTTGAAGCATTAAAAGCTGAAAACGAAAAACTTAAAACGGAATTAGCAGAATCACCTGCTGATGCTCCTATTAACACAAATAAATTTAGTGCAGAAAGACCTGCATTAACTAAAAAAGAATACAAAAAGTTATCTAAGCAAGAAAGATTCTTATATAACTTAAATAAATAATAACTTAAAAAATAAAAAATTATGGCATTAGCAGTAACATCAAACTTTGCGGGGAAGGCAGCGGGAGGATATATCCACGCAGCTTTAAAAGAAGCAAGGTCGTTAGATTACTTAACGCAACTAAATAACGTTCGTTATAAGTCTAACATTCAATCAGCAGCAAACACAGGTTTCGTTAGAAACGCTACTTGTGATTTCACAGAAAACGGAACACTTACACTTACCGAAAAGGTACTTGAAGTAAAGCCGTTACAAATTAACATTGACTTGTGTAAAAAAACATTAGTAGATTCTTGGGAATCGCTTGAGATGTCAGGAGCTTATGGTAATCCACCAGCATCTTTTGACGATTTTGTAATATCTTATATGGGCGGAATTATTGCAGACCAAGTAGAAACTGATATATGGCAAGGTAATGATGGTAATGGAGAATTAGCAGCAGGATATTTAGCAGCAGTAGTTGGTTTATTATTGCCGGGTGTTGATGGAACTGTAATTCAGTCATCAGCTTCAGGTGCTTATACAGCAGCTAATATTATAGCTAACCTACAAACTTTAACAGCAGATATGGCAGGAAATACACCTGCAATTTTACATAAAGAAGATACACATATCTATATGAATAGCAAAACTTACGCTTTCTATATTTCAGCAGTTTCGACTTTAGGATATGTTAATGCTTACAATATGAATGGAGATTATGAGCCAGTTTTTGAAGGCTACAAAATCGCCGTTTGTCCCGGTATGAATGACAACGAATTAGTAGCAGCTCAAAAATCAAATATGTTCTGGGGAACTGATTTAGTTTCCGACTTTGGAACAACTGGAACAGGGCCGAGAATTACTATAATGGATATGTCAGCTCTCGATGGGAGCGATAATTTGCGATGTGTAGCAAGATACTCAGGAGCAGTTCAAACAGGAGTTGGTGCTGATATCGTAAGACAATCATAATAAACTTAATTCAAGAAGTGGGTGCTTCGGCACTCACTCCTTTAACCTTAAAAAATAAAATACTATGGCTTGTACAGCATTAACGAAAGGAAGGGGTCTTGATTGTAATAGAATATCAGGTGGTGTAAAAAAAATATTTTTCTCAGTATATGATGAAGATGTATCTTATACTTATGATGCAACACATCCTTTAGAAATTGACGCTATTGATTGGGATAGCACTACAATTTATGAATATGTGATGCCTCTTGGAGTGGCTAGTGTTACTGACACTATTGTAGGAAGTCGTGAAAATGGAACGATATACTACACTCCAACTGTAAACATTATGTTAAATAAATTAACAAAAGAAGATCAAAACGAAATAAAATTATTGGGTGCTACGAAAGTAAGGATTTTTGCTCAATTAAATCAACAACTAGCTAATGGGCACGATGTATTTATTGCATTAGGGATGGCTAATGGAATGGAATTAAACGCAGGTACTATGGATAGCGGCGCTGCCTGGGGCGATCGAAATGGTTATACTCTGACCTTCGATGGAATGGAGGCATTACCTTTCGCTATGCTAGAGGATTATACTACAATTCCGTGGGATCAAAGTGGGTTTATTAATGAATCTGGTACATTCCCAACTACAGGAGCTTAATCTTATTAGTAGTTTTCACATATTTCTTAGATAAGGGTGGCTTAATTGCCACTCTTTTCTGTTATAAGCAAATAAAAACATAGTTTTTCTATTATATATTAGACAAAGGAATTATGATACAAGCAATAACAGAAACTGACCTAACATTTTACATACAAACAGAAGATAACAGAATTGACACTTCAGTTAGTTCAAGTATGATTAGGCACTTAATAAAATTCACAAATGATTTAAGTGGTGCAGTTCAATATGCTTATTCAACAACTCACTTAATTACAGACCGATACACAAGAACACAATTAACATATAATGCAACGCCTGATGTATATGAGGGGAAGGTGGATTTTAAACCATCAGGTTATTATAAGTACGAAGTTTATGAGGTTGCTTGGCCGATAGCTGGAGCAGTAGCTATAAGCGCAGGAAACGCACCTGTAACAGAAGATGATGTTTTACCAGTAGCCCCTACTCACGGAGTGGTACAAGGGCTTGTAACTAAAGGAATAATGAACGTTACAGAAAAAGATGGAACAGAACAAGTACAATACACTCAGAGGGAAACTCCGAGTTCAACAAATTATATATATTACGGACAATAAAAAATTAAAAAATGGCAATAGAAAACGTACAACAGCTTTTAACAGAGCAATTAGGTAAAAACAGATGTGATGTTATAGCAACAACTGCGATGACAAGTAAAAAGTATTATGCAGTTCATTTTCCAGTAGAAAGCGTTATTGCTTCTATTACAGCTACTAATGCAACAGCAGTAACAGGAAGTGCAATAGCAAACTTACATACTACAATTCCAGCGGGTACTACTTTGTTTCTTCAGGTGAGCGCGATCACTTTAACGAGTGGAGTGGCAATCTGTTACTATGAAGATCCTGAATAATGTTAGCTATTAGATTAGGACAAAGTTTACCATCTAGCGTACCTGTTAATTGGATACCTACTGATGAAACAGGGATAATAGCGTGGTTTCGTAAGGCTACGGGAATGGCAATTGGAGGAGGAACTGTTAGTCAATGGAAAGACAGTTCAGTTAATGCCCATACTATGGCACAAGCAACTGTATCAGAACAACCAACCTTTACAAGTGATGGCTCTGGTGCTATTGAGTTTGATCCCGCAGATAGTAATAATTTACAATTAGCCAGTACGCAAATTAGTTTAACGGATGAGTTTACTATTGGTATTGCCCTTAATATTAGTAACGCAGGCGGAATAATATTAGGTGATAACACAACAACAGGAGAGTTTATAAAAGTCTTTTCTACTACTAAAATTCGTGTAAAAATAGACAATGCAACCGCAGTTGATTTACAATTAGATAGCGGTTCTTTACTAGGTACAGACTCTACTTTAATATTAACTAGAAATGGAAGTGATTTAATAACTATGTATTGGAATGGTGTAGCACAGGCAGATACGGAAACTTT
>VTLG01013438.1_pt1 | contig 15814 bp, 27 predicted proteins | sample 4694571 | NCBI WGS metagenome assembly VTLG01 (sample SAMN12604809, study PRJNA352737) | marine metagenome | biome: ENVO:00000447; feature: ENVO:00000209|ENVO:00000569|ENVO:01000036; material: ENVO:00002151; isolation source: viral sequences binned using virsorter ...
GCTTCGGGAATACCTAAGCATAAGTCCGCAAATTGTTTACAATGATTAGTTAATTCTTCAGCACTAAATTTAGTACCGCTCATTATTTGAAATTCATCATAAATAATAAACTGACAAATATAGTTTGCATTATTAACAACTGCGGAATTAATCCCGCTTTGTTTCTTATCAATATCTGATAAGTTATCTTTAATTTTCCCTGTTAATTGACTAGGGTTAAAAGTCGCATTTGATTTAGTCATTTAGTTATCCTTTCGGTTAATATAAAGATATTCTATAAAATTTTTAATTATTCGTCAAACGCAAACAAGGATAAATACTATTTAATTTTAACAGTATCACTAAACTTATCCACAGGAAAAAATGGCTGTTTTCTGGGGCAAACACAACATTATACAATGTGCGATATTCGGCGGAATACTTAGGTTTTTATATATGGTTTACAATAAGGGAAATACCCAAAGAAGAACAAACAAGGAACTAAATAGGTACAAAATTTGGGGCTGTCTTTTATGGTCTATTGTGTAAACCATGAGAACAAATCGGGAACTTTTTTTATGATAGTAAGGTACATAGAGTCACACGCCATGCGTGTGTCCATAGAGGTAGAACAAAAAGAGAACACATAGGCTACACAGATAGAACATTGATGTACGTTCTGTGAAGTCTTAGCGAGCACGCTTGCGTGCGAGCTGAAAATCCTATGGATTAATGATAGTAGCTACAACTCAACTTGCTGTAAATAAATTATTTTACTGGGGAACTCAATAAACCTTTTTGGGCTTAGGGGTATGCCAGTGCCACCCCACCCTACCCCCTATTGTGAATACGCCGTTACCACAAAAAGTAAAAAAAAGGGTGTAAACCAGTATGGCCGCACCCTTAATAGTAAATATAAAGCCCCCCTCTAGGGGTAGTAAATATATTATACAAGTCACTTCAAATTTGTCAATAAAAAAATAAAAAAAATATTGACAGATTCTTGTAAAGCACTATAATAGGGTGTATGTATTTTTTATTTGGCAACATAGCACACACGCTTTAATTAACCATTAAGGCTATACGCCGTAAAAAATACACTTATTCCATTGGTGGTCTGGGGAACTCACCACGATAAACACGAGTTCCAACGATTTTACCCAATGGATTGCAATGTTTTCCATTGGTACCCTATACTTTAAACCACGGAGAACAAAATGACAACAAATGAAATGATTACAGAATTAACACAAACAGTATCTTCATTACAAAAAGATGTAGATTACCTTTATAAAAAATTAGAAAAGGCGTATGACGATAGAATACAGCTTCGTGCAGAAAATGAAAGGTTAAAAAAACCAGAAATCGTCAAAGCAATGGAAGTTCCTAAAGAAGAAGAAGAATGTCTGGCCTGTTCAGCTTAAAAAACGACATAATAAAACAAAGTCAAGAGTTTTATAATGCTAAATCTAAAGAAGATAAGCAAAAAATACGAGAAAGTTTACAAAAAACTTTTAAAAAAGCACATAAATTTAGACATAGTCCAATGATTGACTATAAATCTATAGAAAAAATGATAAAAAATATAATTTAAATAAGGAAACCACATATGTACGGAAGATTAGGAAAAAAAACTACTAAAAAAATGGCAGGAATGAAGAAAAGACTTGGTAAAGGTGGTACGCCTAAAGCTAAATCTGCAATGATGAAGATGAAAGCTGATAAAAAAGCTAAAAAATCTAAATCTATGTATGCCAACTAGAAATTATAAAAAAGAATACGCTAATTACCACTCAAAACCTACTCAAAAGAAAAGAAGAGCAGGTAGAAATAAGGCAAATCGTCTAAAAGGTAAGAATGGTATGGATGTTCATCATAAAGATGGCAATCCTTTAAATAACTCCCGAAAAAACCTTGCGGTTACATCAAAGAAATCTAATAGGTCTTTTGCAAGAAATAAAAAAGCAGGAAAAAAATGATATTTGAAAAAGCAGTATACACAGAAAGAGATGGATGGCATCTAAGACCAGAGCCTACAGATTGTGGTGTATGTAAAACATGTGGTCATGCTTGTCATTGTTCAAATGGTGGGTCATGTTGTGGCGGCGAATGTCAATGTAATTGTTGTGAACACGATGGCTAAAAAGAAAAGCAAGTCAACAGTTAACAAAGCAGGTAATTATACAAAACCTGGAATGCGTAAAAAGATTTTTAATCGTATCAAAGCTCAAGCTAGTCATGGAACGGGTGCGGGCAAATGGTCGGCAAGAAAAGCCCAGGCATTGGCCAAGGCTTATAAGAAAGCAGGTGGAGGATATAAATAATGCCAAGAACACTATCAAATAAGCAGAAAAAAATAGCAAGAGTAGCATCACCAAGAAATAAAATAACTGGTGCTGACTTTAAAGCATTAAGAAAAAACAAAAGTAAAAATGGCACTAGCAAAAAGTCAAAGAAGTCTTAAGGCTTGGGGCAAACAAAAATGGAGAACAAAGAGTGGTAAAAAAAGCTCTGTTACTGGTGAAAGATATCTTCCAGAAAAAGCTATCAAAGCTCTTACTCCTGCAGAGTATGCCGCTAGTACTAAAGCTAAAAGAAAAGCTAAAAAAGCAGGTAAACAAGTTTCTAAACAACCAAAGCGAATAGCAAAAAAAACAAGAGCATATAGACAGTTTTCGTGAAACGAACAATAACCCAAGACATAATATCTTGGTCTAAAAATTTTCTTGAAAAGCCAAACAAGGATTTAGGTGGTAAACCTGTATGTCCTTTTGCTAAAAAAACAAGAGAAGAAAACAAACTACGAATAGTTGAAACAAAAGAATCAGAAGATTTTTTAAATAAACTAGTCGATGAATGTAAATCATTTGGTGACAATGATGTAGTTATTGTTGCTTGTGATGATATGTACATAACATCAGATGAACTTAATAATTATGTTCATGCGTTAAATAAAGTTTTCGTACGGGATGATGTATATTTAATACCAAGTTATCCCGATGATGAAGTTATAGAGTTTCTTGAAAGTGATGACTTTGAACCAGATAATAATTTTTACATGGTTCTAATTCAAAGCTATCAGAAGCTTGAAGATGGTAGTTCATCTTTAAGCAAAACAAACTATTACGAACATTGGTCAGATGAATATTATGCTGACACTGTGCTTGTAAGAAAACAATATGGAGATATTCATGGCAAGAGGAATGAAAAAAAGAGCTAAAAAAACTAATGGCAAAATGATGGCGGGTGCTAATAAAATGGCAATGATGGCTAAAGCTAAAAAAGCAAAAAAAGCTAAAGCAAAAAAATAGTGTTAGATAGTCAAAAAAGAAAAATTAAAAAAGTGGTGAAGGGCTTATCAAAAGCATCTAAGTCACATAAAAAACAGGCTAATACACTAAAGAAAGTTTTAAATGGCAGACCCAAAAAAAGGAACGGGTAAGAAACCCCCAGGCAGTGGTCGTAGATTATATACTGACGAAAATCCAAAAGATACAGTTAGGATAAAATTTGCAACAGAAGCTGATGCTAGAGCAACAGTAGCAAAGGTTAAAAAGATAAAAAAACCATTTGCAAGAAAGATACAAATCTTAACTGTTGGAGAACAGCGAGCTAAAGTTATGGGTAAAACCGCAGTTGCTAATATATTTAAAAAGGGAAAAGAAAGTATAAGGAATGCGAAAAGAACATAAAAGCAAGACTGGCGGATTAACTGCGGCAGGTAGAAAGTACTTTAAAAGAAAAGAAGGTGCTAACTTAAAGCCCCCAGTAAAATCGGGAGTCAATCCACGCCGAGTTTCTTTTGCCGCTAGATTTGCAGGAATGAAAGGCCCTATGAAAGATGAAAAGGGTCGCCCAACTAGGAAGGCACTAGCCCTCCGCAAATGGGGATTTCGCAGTGAAGAATCTGCTCGTAACTTTGCTAAAAGACATAAGAAGAAAAAATAATGGCTAGACGAGGATTGTATGCAAACATCCATGCTAAAAGAAAGCGTGGAGAAAGAATGAGAAAGAAAGGTGAGAAAGGTGCACCTACAGCTTCACAATTTAAAAGAGCTAAACAAACTGTAAGAAAAAAATAATGCCACTATACGAATATGAAAATAAAAAGACAGGAGAAAGATTTACAGAACATCTTCCAATACATAAAAGAAACAATCCGTGTAGGTCTCCTTTTATTAGAAGAGTTATTACTGCTCCTAACTTATCTATTATATCAGATGTGGGTGGAAAAGAAGATAAAGCCAGAGAACAAATATTACAAGCGGCAGAAGATGGGTACAAAGAACGAGAGATAAAAGAAGAATTAGGTATAAAGAAAAATCCAGATTGGATAAAAGAAAAAAGAATAAAAAAGAAACAAAAGAGGCAATGGCTGTAAATGCTACCAAGTAAAAAAGAAAATAAAGAATTAACAGAACAACAACAAAAATTTATTGATGCTTTATTTGGAGAAGCAAATGGAAGTCCAAAGAGAGCAGGAGAGATAGCAGGTTATTCACCATTTTCATATAGTAAAGTTGTTAAATCTTTAAAAGATGAAATATTAGAAAGAGCAGAATATTCTTTAGCATTTAATTCTGCAAAAGCTGTAAAAGGATTGGTAAATGCTTTAGATGATGATGGAACTACTCCAGGAGCTAATATACGCATGGAAGCGGCAAAACAAATTTTAGATAGAACTGGTCTTGTTAAAAAAGAAAAGATTGACATTACTGGAAAAATGGCTCACGGAATATTTATATTACCACCTAAAGATGGAACTAATCAAGCGTAAAGCAAGAACAATACCTTTCGGATATAAGTTAGCAGAAGATACAAAGTATTTAGAACCTATACCCGAAGAGTTAGAAGCTCTAGAACAAGCTATGAAATATTTAGAAAGCTGTTCATATAGAGAAGTGGCTAACTGGTTAAAAGCAAAAACTAAAAGACCAATTAGTCATGTAGGACTAAAAAAAATATTTGATAAATGGAAGAACTTAAACCACCAAAGCCAAAAGCAAACCTCGGAAGAAAACGAGGTAAGCCTCAAGGAACAAGAAACTTTAGCAGTGCAGTAAAAGCAAAAATATCTGCACAAAGAACTTTAAGAGAGCAAAATAAAAAAATAATAAAAGCTCAAACAGAGTTTCATAATGCTAAAAAGAAAAAAGAAAATTTATTAAAAGCAGATGATGCATTAAAAGGTAAAGAGTCTACAGTATTAACAACAAACGATGTAGAAACTCTTACACCAAAAGTTCAAGAACACATAAATGAAAATATTGTGTTTAAACCAAACGATGGCCCACAAACAACATTTTTAGCGGCATCTGAAAGAGAAGTATTTTATGGTGGAGCAAGAGGTGGTGGTAAATCATATGCCATGCTTATTGACCCACTTAGATATTGTGATAAACAACATCATAGAGCATTATTAATTAGACGTTCTATGCCAGAACTTAGAGATATGATTAATCATTCTCAACGTTTATATTCACAAGCATTTCCAAATGCTAAATGGAGAGAGCAAGAAAAAGAATGGCGATTTCCATCTGGAGCTAGAATTGAATTTGGTTATGCAGAAAATTTAACAGACGTTCTTCGTTATCAAGGACAGTCTTATACTTGGATAGGTATAGATGAGTTACCTCAATATCCTACTCCAGAGATATACAACTTTTTACGTTCCTCCCTAAGAAGTGTAGACCCAGAGATACCTGTGTTCATGAGAGCTACAGGCAATCCAGGTAACGTAGGTTCTGGATGGGTTAAAGAAATGTTTATTGACCCAACAGACCCAGGCAAACCCTTTGACGTAGTAGTAGATACTGTAGCAGGACAAAGAAAAATTACAAGAAGATTTATACCTGCTAAGTTACAAGATAATCCTTATCTAATGCAAACAGATGATTATCTTATTATGTTGTCATCTTTACCAGAAGTACAACGTAAACAATTTTTAGATGGAGATTGGAGTGCATTTGAAAACTCTGCTTTTCCAGAGTTTGACCCAATAAAGCATGTTAGTGAACCTTTTGAAATACCTCGTAATTGGCATAGGTTTCGTACTTGTGACTGGGGTTATGCTTCTTATGCTTGTTGTTTATGGATTGCTATTGATTTTGACAACAACTTATGGGTATATAGAGAACTATACACACAAAGAGTAACTGCAGATATATTCGCACAAAAAGTTTTAGAAGCAGAAAGAAATGAATATGTAAGATATGGAGTTCTTGATTCATCAACTTGGGCAAGACGAGGAGACGTAGGGCCTAGTATAGCTGAAACAATGATACAGCAAGGATGTAAATGGAGACCATCAGATAGGTCACCAAGAAGTCGAGTAAATGGTAAATTAGAATTACATAAACGTTTTTCCGTAAGTGAAAAAACTGGTGAGCCTGCTTTAAAAATTTTTAGTAATTGTAAAAATTTATTAAGAACTTTACCTCTACTTCCTGTAGATAGAAATAATCCAGAGGATGTAGATACAGATGTAGAAGACCATGCATATGATGCATTACGTTATGGTGCGATGTCAAGACCATTACATCCAAATGCATATAACAATGATACATATCTGCAAACACAAAAAGAAAAAATATTTAAACCTGCTGACCGAATATTTGGATACTAATGATACCAGAAAAAATTAAGATAGGTTATAAAGAATATAGGTTAGAAAAATGGAAACAAACTGTTGCTAGTGCAAATGAAGCACAAGGACAGTTTTTTGCAAAAGAAGGTATCATCGGATATACAGATGATGAAAAAGGAGTTTCTCATGCTAACACATTGTTACATGAAATAATACACGCAATAGTGTATCAGTGGAATATAGATGTTGGAGAGAAAGAAGAAACTATAGTTAATGGTTTAACGAATGGTTTAACAACAGTCTTAGTAGATAATCCTAAATTAATAGATTATTTAAAAAAGAATATAAAGGAGGGCTAGATGCCACAACCAGTATTGACAAAATATAAACAAGGAGACCTTGGTGCGGATTATTCAAAAGATACTCCAGTTGGTGAAAAAATTGATATGTCCATACATGCTAATGATGAAACCAGACCAGATTCGTTTCCTAAACAACAAAAGAAAACAAAAGTAGACCCATCTTTTAATAGAATGGCTGATGAAAAAGATTACTAGGAGGTAATGATGAACATACTAAAAAAATATACTCAAGGTGAAGTTTCAGAAGTAGCTGATGGTGCACCTGCAAAAGAAAAACCAGATGCAAGTATTTTAAAACAATACACGCAAGCTGAAGTTTCTGCTGTGCCAGATACACCACCTGCAAAAGAAAAGCCAGATGGAAGTATCCTAAAGAAGTATACTCAAGGTGAATTATCAGACGCACAAGAAGCAAAGTAAAAAATGGCTGATGACCAAATTATTGTTTTGGGTGATACCGAACAAGAAGATGCATATAATAGTTTAGCAGGTGTTATAAAAGCTAAATTTCAAGCATCTGAAAATGCTAGACAATTTGATGAAAAAAGATGGCTAAGAGCTTATCGTAACTATAGAGGTATCTATGGTAACGACATGGCATTTACAGAAAGTGAAAAGTCAAAAGTATTTGTTAAAATAACAAAAACAAAAGTCATGGCCGCTTATGGTCAAATTATCGAAGTATTATTTTCTAGTGGTAAATTTCCATTAGGTATCGACCCTACAGTTATGCCAGAGGATATTGCAGAATATGCTCATGTAGCTAAAGAATCACAACCTGCTGAAGAGCAAGAAGTGAGAAGTCCATATGGATTTCCTGGTGATGGTAATGATTTAGAACCAGGTGCTACATTTGATTCTATATTAGGCGGATTAAGAGAAGAGTATGGAAAAGCTAATTTTTCAGAAGGGCCTTCAAAAGATGGTAGGTCAGAACCTCAAATTAGTCCTGCAGAAATATCTGCAAAAAATATGGAAAGACTTATTCATGACCAATTAGGTGAATCAAGTGCTACATCTGTATTTAGACATTCATTATTTGAAATGGCTTTATTAGGTACAGGTATTGTTAAAGGGCCTTTTAGTTATGATAAACTTTCTCATAAATGGGAAAAAGATAGAGAGACAGGTACAAATGTTTACAATCCAAAAAGTAAATTAGTACCAAGAATAGAAGCAGTATCGTGTTGGGATTTTTATCCAGACCCAGATGCTGTTACAGTTGATGATGCAGATTATATAATAGAAAGACATAACTATACAAAAACTCAACTTAGAGATTTAATGAATAGGCCTTTCTTTAGAGCAGATGCTGTAAGAGAATGTCTAGCTATGGGGCCTAACTATGAAGCTCGTGGATATGAAAGTTCTTTATTAGATAGAGAAACAACTGATGAGTTTGATAAAAACAGATATGAAATTTTAGAGTTTTGGGGATACCTAGATAAAGAGTTAGCAGAACAAGCAGGTCTAGAAATAGACGATGATATGGATGAGTTAGATGAACTATCTGTAAACTGTTGGGTGTGTAATGGAAAAATACTAAGATTAGTTATAAATCCATTTACTCCTGCAAGACTGCCTTACATGGTATGTCCATATGAAATAAATCCATATCAATTTTTTGGTGTAGGTATTCCAGAAAATATGGATGATGCACAAACAATTATGAATGGTCATGCAAGAATGGCTATTGATAATCTTGCCCTTGCAGGTAATCTAGTATTTGATGTCGATGAGACAATGCTAGTGCCTGGGCAAGATATGAAAGTATTTCCAGGTAAAATATTTAGAAGACAAAGTGGTCAACCAGGACAATCAATACATGGTGTTAAGTTTCCAAATACTGCAAATGAAAACTTAATGATGTTTGATAGATTTAGACAGTTAGCTGATGAATCTACAGGTATACCATCTTATTCACATGGAACAACAGGCGTTCAATCTACAACTAGAACTGCCGCAGGTATGTCTATGTTAATGGGAGCGGCGGCTTTAAATATAAAAACAGTAGTAAAAAATATTGATGATTATTTATTACGACCACTAGGCGAATCTATGTTTGCTTGGAACATGCAGTTTAATGAAGATACCCCAGAGATAAGAGGAGACCTGGATGTGAAAGCACGAGGTACTTCATCATTAATGCAAAAAGAAGTAAGGTCTCAAAGATTGATGACTTTCTTACAAACTGCTTCTAATCAAAACCTTGCACCATTTGTAAAATGGCATTCTGTATTATCAGAGATTGCAAAGTCACTTGATATAGAACCAGAAAAATTAATTAACGACCCAGAACGGGCGGCAATATTTGCAAAAATAATGGGGATGGCAAATGGAAATCAACAAAATGAAGGCGATGGTCAACAGCCCAATGTGGCCCAATCTGGAGACGTACCTCCAGGAGCAAATCCAAATGACCCAACTGGCGTTGGAGGTGGCAACATCGGAGTTGGAGGTGTACCGCAAGCAGGGGAGACTGGCTTCACTCAGAGAGCTACTGGCACTCAAGGAACAACTTAATAAGAAAAAACAATGGTAACAGGAACAAACTTACAATTAACATACGATGAAAATACAGACTCTTGGAGTTATCAAAATGTAGATTATGAATATCCTGGAACTCCAGGAAATAGTTGGTCTGGATTTACATCACCAGACCCAGATTTTGAATATGTACCAGAGACACCAGATGCATCACAACCAGATACAGACCCATGTCCTGCAGGTTATATGTATGATGAAACATTAAAACAATGTGTTCCAGACCCAGATTACAGAGCACCTTCATATTATGGTGAACCAGAAACTACTGGAGGAGGTAGTGATAATTTTGAAGATACAAATAAAATACCATCAAATCAAGTAAAAGATTTTTGGATATCAATGAAAGATAAAGTAATACCTGCAGGTCAACCAGGTGCAGGTATGACAGGATTACAAGCTTACATTCAAAACTTAGATGAAAGAGGTTTTACAAAAGTTGGTGATGATGGAAAATTATACTTTAAAAAAGATAATTTAGGTTCTGCTCTTGCAGGAGCGGCGTTATCAAGAATTGGTTTAGGTGGTGAGGTAGATGCAAAAACAAATCAAATTATAAAAGATTTATCAATGATGGGTGCAATAAATCAAGCAAACATTGTTTCAACAGGAGTTGATGCAGAAGGTAATTTAAATTTAGATTTAGCAGGTGATTTAGAAATTAGTAATCAAGCAAACAGATTTCCAACATATAACTATGATGGTAGACAAGGTGATTTTCTTGGTGTTACTGATACATCGGGTGTAACAGCTATGCCAGATTATGATATAGGTGGAAATATAGTATTAGGTTCTACTTGGACAAATTATATAAATCAATTATTCTCACCAACAACTACAGGTACAACAACAGGATTTCAAGGTAGCACATACACTCCTAGTTTAGAAGATGGTATGTCTGACCCATTTGTTGAACAAAAAATAAAAGAAGAAAAATTAAAACAAGAAGAAATAAAAACAGAAAAAGCAAGAAAAGAATTTGCAGAAATGCAAGAAACTGAAAAAGGTGACACTATTGTAGATAAAGATACAGGTGACACTTATACAAAAGTTACAGATAATCAAACTGGTGGCGGAGGTTCTCAAGGATTTACATTTACAACTCCAGACCCTAAACCAGTAACAACTAAAGATTATAAAATTCCAGGTGGGGGAACAGTTCAAGTAGGCCCACGAGCAGGAGTTATGGCTCCTAAACCACCAGGGCCTGCAGGTGGGCCAAATTTAACAAATAGGTAATAGGAGAAAAATATGCCACATGTACCAGGACACGGAGGAATGATGAGTAACCCTATGGGGCAAGAAGCTCCTATGGGTCAACCAATGCAACAACCAAACACTATGGGTAATAGAGAAGATGCAGTATTAGATATGCATTTAACCCCAGACGTAAAACAGGCTTTACAATCAAAAGGTATTGATATTGGGCCTGTAGCTGATAGAGGGCCAACAGAACCTGTAGTAGTAATACCAGTTTCAATAGTAATGCAAAGATATCCTGGAAGTAGTCCAGAAGAATCTATGCAACAATTTGTACAGGACATGACTGCAAATGCACAACCTCCTGCTACACCACAACCAGTTTCTGCTCCATCACCGATGGCAGGTCAGCCACCGATGGCGGCAGAAGCTCCAATGCCTTCACCAGAAGGTTTAGGGGCACCTAAAATGGATAGGCCACCTATGACACCTTAGTCATAGCCCCAATGCGACTCTAGGCCACCTGTTTTCCAACAGCACCAACAAAGGAGGATAAAATGGAAGAAGAAAATAAAGTTACTGAACAGGAAACTGAACAGGAACAAAAAACAGAGGCTCTTCTCGAGCCTAGACCTTACAAACGTAAGTCTGAACCAGAGGATACAGCTACCGACTCCAAAGACACTTCTTCAGAAGAAGAAGCCACTCAAGTAGAGGAACGCCCTGTAAACGCTGAAGAGAAAGTGTTTAAGAAAAGATATGACGACCTTAAACGCCACTACGATTCTACTGTAAACAAACACAAAGAAGAGACATCAAATCTTAAACGTCAGTTAGAAGAAAGTACACAACAGGCACTACCTAAGACTAAAGAAGAGATAGAAGCTTGGCGAAATAAATATCCAGATGTGTATGATGTTATACAAACTATAGCACAAACAAAAGCGGATGAAAAAGCCAAAAGTGTAGAAACTAAATTAAAAGATTTAGAAGTTGCTCAAGCAAATGTCGCTAAAGATAAAGCTGAAGTTGAATTATCAAAACTTCATCCAGACTTTAACGAAATAAGAGCAGATGAAAAATTTCATGATTGGGTTTCAAAACAAGACTCTACTATTCAAGGGTGGTTATATGATAATACCTCTAATGCTACATTAGCAGGCCGTGCAATTGATTTATATAAAATGGATGCAGGGATTACTAAGTCTAAGAAAAATAGCATTAATAAAAAAGAGGCATCTAAGTCTGTTACTTCTACTTCTAAAAAAGACATTGAAGCAGGAGATAAGAAAGTTTGGAGTGTTCGTGAAATTGCAAAGTTAAAACCTCAAGAGTATATAAAATACGAAAAGGATATTGACCAAGCAAGATTAGAAGGTAGGATTCGTAATTAATCTTAACAGTCTATAGGAGGACTATTATGGCAATCTCAAAATCGGCGGGTTATGATAACCTACCATCGGGTAATTTTTTACCTATTATTTATAGCCAGAAAGTTCAAAAGTTCTTTAGAACTGCATCAGTAGTAGAAGATATTACTAATACTGATTATGCAGGGGAGATTGAAGCTTACGGAGACACTGTTAACATAATTAAAGAGCCGACAATTAGCGTGGCATCTTACACTAGAGGTGGACAAATCAACATCCAAAATTTGGCTGATGACCAACTCCAACTCACTGTAGACCAAGCTAATGCGTTTGCTTTTAAAGTTGACGACATCGAAGAAAGACAATCTCATGTGAACTTTGAGGCTTTGGCTACTTCTTCTGGAGCATATGCTCTAAAAGATGCTTATGACGAAAACGTCATTGCGGCAATGTTTTCTGGTGCAGGAACAACTGTAGGTTCAGATGGTTCTGGAACTGACACAGGTTTCGGTACTTCAGAAACTGACCCAACAGATATTTTAGCAAACTCTGCTAAAAGATTACATGCGGCAGACGTACCAACAGACAACAGATGGTTCTTAGGAACTCCAGAGTTTTATGAACAGCTTGGACAAGCTAGTGCAAAACTAATGGATGCATCTGTTACTGGTGACGGAACATCACCATTAAGAAATGGTAGTGTTCTAGAGGGTCAAGTTAATGGTTTTAGATTATATATGACCAATAACTTTGCGGCATCATCAACTTCTAACTATTTTAAAGTAATGTTTGGACACATGTCTTCAACTGCTACTGCTAATGCTATTGCAAAAACAGAAGTAGTAAGAGACCCAGATTCATTTGCTGACATAGTAAGAGGTTTACATGTGTTTGGTAGAAAAGTGCTTCGTACGGAAGCTCTTATCGCAAGACACTTACTAATAGATTAATAGGAGGATACACGAATGGCAACAGTAAGTAAAGTAACTGGTGGTACTGCAGGACATCCTTCTACTAGAAGGAAGCCTTATTGGGTTGAAAATACAGTTGATTTTTCACTGTTTGACCCTGCGGCTAACGATGTAGTACAAATGTTAAACATACCTGCTGAAACATTAATTATTAATGCAGGTATAGAAGTACTAACAGCTTCTGCGTCTGGTGTTACACTAGACTTAGGAGATGGTGGCGATGTAGATAGATATATTGATGGATTAGATTCCACATCTACTGGTCATGGTGCTCAAGTAGCTAACGCATCTAACGTAGGACATGTATATGGTTCTGCTGATACTTTAGATGTAAAAGTTCTTGGTGCACAAGATACTTCTGGTAAAATCAGAGTATGGGCATTAATGTGTGATATTAGCGGTTCAGATGAAACTGCATCAAACAGCTCATAATTATAACGGGGGCCTTAGTGCCCCCTTTTAAAATATAATATGATTAAAGTAGTAATGGCCATAATAATAACATCAATGCCGAATTGGCCATCGGTAAAATATCAAGGATATTTATATCCAGACATGGAAACATGTTTAACATCTACAGAAATGTATGTAGAAGAATTTAGAGCTTATGCTGATAGCCAAGGAGATTTTGATGCACATTTTAATTCAATATGTTTTGAAGTTGATGCGTATCCAATTGAAGGGTTTAATCAAATACAATTAGGAATATAAATGGCAACATATTTAGTATTAACAAATAGAGTTTTAAACGCACTAAATGAAGTGGAAATGACTTCTGCTAATTTTAGTAGCAGTCGTGGAGTACAGACTGCAGTTAAAAATTTTATTAATCGTTCATTACATGATATATACAATGAGTTAGAAGAACTTCCTAGCTTACATAATGAAACATTTTATGATACTAATGCAGGTCAAAGAGAGTATGATTTGCCCACTACTAACTCTCCACAAACAGGTGACAAACAATGGCGTAAAATAGATTGGGATACAATATATTTAAAACCAAAAGAATTAGTAACAAATGGTGAATTTACTTCTGACATTAGCAGTTGGACTACAATAGCAGGCGAGGGTTCTGCATCATATAGTTCTACAGGTAATGGCAGACTATTGTTAAATGATTTTGCGGCACATCAATCATTTAGCACTAGTAAAAATACAGTATATAGATTACAAGTAAAAGTTTATGATTCTAATAGCACAGGTCAAGCATTAAAGGTACAAGTTGGTACTGCGGCAGAAGGAACACAAAATTTAAATACAACATTAACTGTAGAAGATTTTGGTGAAGGTGCTATATTAGATACACAATTTACGGCAACAGCACAAACAACTTTTATAACTTTAAATAACCCATCAACTGCAACTAATATGCTAGTTGATTATGTTAGAATATCTAGAAACATAAATCCAAAAAAATTAAGATATATATCATATGATGATTATATTAGACATTATGCAGAAAGAGATAAAGCAAACTTAAGTTCTTCTCAAAGAGAACCAAATAGTGTTTACAAAACTCAAAGTGGTAAGTTAGGACTAAGTCCAATACCAGACAGAAACGATTACTCAATAGTTATAGAATATTGGAATGAGCATACAGAATTATCTGCTCATGGTGATGAACCAGATTTAGATGACAGATATGCAGATTTAATTGTATCACGAGCAAGCTACTATGCATATAATCTTCGTTCTGACCCAGAACATGCATTGATGGCTAATAGAGAGTTTGAAAGAGGTTTAAGAAGATTACGTTCTGATTTAGTAACTAAAGAAGAATATATGAAAGATGAAAGAGTTAATCTTCGAGTGAGTATGTATTAATGCCTAATACTTCTCAAATAGCCCCTACAGTAGTTAGTTGTTATGGAGGACTTGTATTAAATAAAGATATATTTTCTATGAGACCTGGAGAGGCATTACAACTTACTAACTTTGAACCAGACATTGCAGGTGGTTACAAAAAAATGTTAGGTACAACACATTATAATAGCAATATTGTACCACAAGTATCTTCATCTAGTGAGATTGTAGATATGGTTGCTATATTTAATGACATAGTACTAGCGGCTAGAGGAGGCACAATATCTCGTGCAGGCACAAGTGGCTCATGGACATCTGTAGTTACAGGTAAAAGTACATCATTTAGATATGATTTTGAACGTTATAATTATAACGGCACAGAAAAAATAATGATAGCAACTGGCGGAGATGCGGCTTTTTCTATTGACACTTCTTTCAACGTTGATATAATAAATGCAACAGATGGTGGAACTGCTCCAACAAATCCAAAGTTTGTAGCATCATTTAAAAATCACATGTTCTATGCGGGCATGTCAAACGCTATATCTAGCGTAATATTTTCTGGCCCATTTGCAGAAGATGATTTTAATACTGGGGCAGGAACAATAAAAGTTGATACAACAATTGTTGGACTTAAAGTTTTCCGTGAAGAACTCTTTATATTTGGTGAAGACAGAATATTTAAAATAACTGGCTCATCAAGCTCTGATTTTGTTGTTGTACCAGTTACAAGAAAAATTGGTTGTGTCGATGGTAAAAGTATTCAAGAGATAGGTGGTGACTTAATTTATCTAGCACCAGATGGACTTCGTACTATTGCAGGTACAGAAAGAATTGGTGACGTAGAATTAGGTACAGTATCAAAACAAATACAAGATAGAATTGCAGATATTGGAACAGATAACATTACATCTACTATCATCAGAAGCAAATCACAGTATAGATTATTTTTTCCAGAAACTGCACAAACAGAAATATTATCAAAAGGTCTTGCGG
>VTLG01001215.1_pt1 | contig 15813 bp, 31 predicted proteins | sample 4694571 | NCBI WGS metagenome assembly VTLG01 (sample SAMN12604809, study PRJNA352737) | marine metagenome | biome: ENVO:00000447; feature: ENVO:00000209|ENVO:00000569|ENVO:01000036; material: ENVO:00002151; isolation source: viral sequences binned using virsorter ...
CTTAAAGAACTGCTCCTCCTGTAGAATATGGTCCACATACCAGTAATATTCCATGAGTATTTCATGGGATGGTCGATACTTTTTGTAGACAGTTTCCATAAGGGCGTGCCCAGCATCTGGTTTTTGTGTTTGAGCTCAGCCTAAGTTAAGACCCACAATCCCCAGAAACACGCCCCTATAGACTAGATGTTATCTTCGCAAGAGCACGGGTAAGAGTGGCATTCTTTGCAAAAAGGAATATCCTTCTCGTCCCAATTCTCTGGAATTTCAATCATCTTCTTTTCTTAAACTTTTGAACCAACCAAGCAGGAGGCATCATCGTTATAGAATTTTCGTCGTAGCCGGAGTACATAGGTTTGTTTTCTTCTAAGGCTGTTACCGCTTTTTTGTACCAGTTTATCACTGACTCGATGTTTCTTCTATACTGATCACGTCCAATGGACAGACCTTTTTCCTCTAAATCAACGATCTGCACTCCATACGGCGGTTTCTTCTCTACAAAAACAAAGTTGAACGCCCATGAATCACTGTCAAAAACAGATTTTGCTCCATCGGTGTAAATCGATGCTTGGACATTATACCGGAACGCTGTCGACCAAAGGTCCTTTTCTACATGATCCAAGGATGCGTCTTGGCAGGACTTCAGGTCAATAACTGTTCTGTACTCTTGATTGATCCAGTCAATTCGTCCCTTCATCAGAGCATTAGTTGCTGAGTCATTCCACATTAAGGTTTGCTCTGCTATGCCATTTGACAGTAAATCATTAGCAAGAGGGTGTGAGCGAACTGATTCTGCCATTTCATGAATCATGTCCCAATCCTTGGGGTTTAGGGAAATCTTCCCTTCGTTCTGTGCCTCTGCGTCCTTCAACCTTCTCTTACCATCGCTTGTTCTTAGATCAACTTTCGGCGCCAGAAAATATCTTTCATCAAAATGTTCAATCTCCAGTACAAGTGTATGGAATGCTGTGCCGACTTTCATAGCCGGCGTTTCTGCGGACCTCGGCCCAAAATAATGGTCCATCGATTTATCAACTCTGTCCAATGAGGATTTTGACAATCCCATTCCAGAGAATTTTATGTTTGTCTCCTTATCATCAAACATAGGGGTGTCCGACTTGTCAAAAAGCCATTTAAGCTTTTCAACCCTCTCTTTCAAAATTTTCATTTGCGTCTCGTATCTGCTCATAGTATTATTCCTTTCACCATGGTTTTAAAAAGACTGTGGTTCTTTCCTTCTCTGCTCTAGGGGGGTGTTCTTCTCCTTTCTTCGCCCCCCTTCCTCACTCTGCTTTGTGTCCACGACCTAAAATCCGAGGTTGGTAATAATCATCAAACTTCTCTAGCTCATCTTCATACCTACCATCTGCGTGGTCAGGTAATTTATTTATCTCTCCGCCTTTTGCCAAGAATTCCTCCGTTTGCTTCTTGATTAAATCTGAATCCACCATTTTTGTGAACTTAGAATCTTTAAATCTTGGATTATTTTCAAAATTGATTTGAAATTTTTTACCTGCATTCATTAGTAGCTTAGCTTGAGGTTGTCAAATCGGGTGCACTCCTTATCGAAGTAAACATTTACCTTCCCTGTATTTGATATCTTCCCCTTTAGAACTGCTAACTCTGCTATTCCTGCTTGATCTGAATCGGAATTATAATAGTCATCCCGATAAATAGTTATGATTCTCCAAGCCGCCTGTTCAATGTTTCCAGATTCTCTCAAATCTGCCATTCCAGGTCGTCTGTTCTCTCGTGTTTCAACGCCACGATTTAACTGAGATAAAGCAAGAATATTGATGTTTAGTGTTTTTGCGGTGTATGCGAGCAAATTTACTGCATAACCTAACTGCTCATCGCGAGTATTGAATTTCCCAATAATATTTACAAGTTGTAAATAATCAATAACCACAAAACGCACATCATGTTTACGAACACACCTTCGTATCACGGAAATCATCCTGCTTAAATCCTTTGTTGTGTCGTCAACATAGACCATTGGTTCCTCACCACCTCTGGGCGCAATTTTCATTGCAAACTCTGTCATGCGATCCCAATCATCCTGCTCTAAATCAGCCATATTAAGCTTACGATAAGGAACCTTTGTAGCAATGGATGTCATCTTATCCATCACATCCTCTTTCGACATCTCTATCGAAAAAATCAACGACTTGACGTTGTTGTTGAGTGCGGAGTTAAGAGCCATTTGAACAGCGAGAGAAGTTTTCCCCATAGCAGGCCGAGCAGCAAGAATATCGAAATGACGAAAACGAAGACCACCGTTGAGAAGATGATCGAGATCGACAAGGCCTGTTGGCAGAACCTCCTCCACCACTTGTCCATTTTGTTTCTTGTCCAGAAAATCTGCACGCATCGAGAAAAGATCCTGGATGGTGAACACGCTGTTATCAACTGATGCGCTTCGGATATTTTCCATCCGGCCCATAAGTTCAGCAACTTTGCCCGAAGGCTCGTCCGATGTGAGAATTTCATGCTGTGCCTGTTGTAAGAGTTCAACCGCTTGCCTCTTTGTGGCAGAGTTGACAATACGATTTGCGTAAAACTCTACGTTTTCAGAGGACGGAGCATCTTGATATATTTCAGTTATATACTCTTCATTGATCTCAAACTGATCATTGCAACGCTTAAATAAACTTAAGACCTCAATGACTTCGTTGCTTGAATACATTGACTCCATGACCTCAAAAATCGCCCTATTACGCTGATTGTAGAAGTCATTTTTCGTGACAAACTCCAGAGCAGTCTCCAGAGTTTCGTTTTTCGTCAGGATGCACCCCAGTAACGCTTTTTCTGAGGACACATCATTCGGGTGTATTTTTTCCATTATGGCACCTGAACTGTGGTTTTAGGGATTGTGTGATACTTTCCATTGATGTTCAGATCATCATCGGAAGTAACCAGTATTCCGCCCATGGAAGTTGCATTTTGGACACAACTATTCCACATACCCTGTGGGTCATCCCATTCAACTGGTTTCCTGCCACATAGTTTCTTCAAAAACTGACGATATGCCAGAGAAGCAATTTGCCGGTCCTTTAAGCTACCATCCAAAACAACCTGTTTCTGGTTCTTCTGAAGAGAGTCAAAATTCTGCACGATTTCATCATAAAGTTGCCACATTGGACTGTTGTCCTTGGTAGCAGGAAGATCCTTTATCACTGATGCGATATCTTGATTCTTCGACAATGCTATCTGCATTTTCTTCTCGAAGTTTGAGAACGTACTTTGGACAGTGGCAAACTTAGATCGTAAACCTTCCCACTCAAAATAGGATTCTGCAACCGCAACACAGGCCTTCTCGCCATGCTTGATAAGAACCTCCTCCAGAGTTGCAGAAATAATTACACCCATTCTTTGAGGTCGAGCATCGAACTTATCCTTCCGTAAATGATTGATCAAATTCAATAGCCTTTCTTTTGCTTCAGAGTGGTCTTGTTCACTCCCCCCTGCACCCCCCTCGTTATTAATATTATTATTACCCCCTATAGTCCCCCGTGAGGCTATATCGATTTTAGGATTTTCGATAGTAGAATCCTCTACCATCAGATACCGAAAAATCGGATACTCAAGGTTGAGGCAATAATCACCGTTCTGGGCAAGGATCAGGATCTTCTTCTCTTCTAAAACTGGTAGAGCATCAGTGGCAATCTGAGCAATCGACCCAGGTAATGCTTGAGCAATTTCTTCCTTTGTCCACCGATAGTTTCTCCCACCATGCAATAGCAGTAAGAGAAGATACGCCCCATGTTTCTCAACATCTTCCTTCATTTCGTTGAAGTCAACCTTGGCGAGAGGAACATAGTCGATAGTTGGTTTCAACACTTTTTTAGGTTCAATCATCCCCATGCTTCATCGTCCTTTCTTTGTTTCTCTGAAATTAAATCTGATGCAGTTCTTTGGATGTGTTTGCACAGTTCATCATCCAATGCGGTATTAACTTGAGCCATGTTGACATGGACTCCTGATGACTTGCACGCTTCTAGAACCTCTCTCTGCGGGATACCCGCAGAAATAAGGTCCAACTTAATCTGCGAGTATTTCATTAGAGATCTCCTCCTGCAGGTGCATTCGTAGAACCACCTAACTGAGACTTGTGGTCGTTGAGAAGTTGCGCCAATGATTTTCTTTCATTGAGATTTTTTGCACCTTTCATCAAACTATCCCAGTTCTTTTCGAGTGCATTGCCATACTCTTTGGCATTCTTCCAATTAGCGGACTTTATGAACTTCTGTGCAACCTCTTCGATCTTCAAATGACGATTATTCGTGTTACCACCATTCCCACCACTACTTGATGAGTTATCGCCCCGCATTGACGCCTCTGCATCATCATCTTGTCCGCCAGAGACACCCGCTATTGCCTGAGCGCAGTAGCGACGTGCATATGTCAAAGCAGAACCTAAGGCCTGCGGGTCTCTTTTTGTGGGCGCCATGGCATATCGACATCGCATCTGCTGACCTGATGTATGAACGAGAATATTCACTAGATGACTTCCTGTCGGAAATTGAATAAGGGCAAGTCCATGCTTAGCAAAAACAGGATTGATCTTCGCAAGGGTCGCCTCTAATGATGCGAATCGATTGCCAAAATGAGGATTTGTGCAGTCGAGTTCAACAATACTTCCCATTTCCTCTTTCGCGGCAATCCACGCTTTTATCAAATCAGCAACACCTTCCTGTTCGGACCACTGAAAATCCTCCATGCGGTTGTATATTGCTTGATAACCATTTGGCGTGTCTTTTTTTTCTTCCATATTTTCCTTTCTTTTGGAAGGTTTCGAAAAGTAACAAAAAGTTTAGAACATCATGGCAATCCTGTCAACAATTAATTTTTAATTGACAAATTATAATTTAATTAGGTATAAAATATGAAAGACGAACAATGGGTTGAAGCTGTGGAAGACAACTGGCCAAAATTGAGATATATGGAAGCAGAGATGGAAGATAAGGTTAAAATCATGATGACCGATAAGATATTCGAGAGGATCGAATATATTCGTGAATCAAGTGGAATGACCAGAGCAGGATTTGCAAAGAGTATTGGCATTACACCGCAGGGATATGCGGCTATGATCAAAAATGATTATGTCATGCCAACAACTGCAATAGCGATAGAGTATGTTTATGGATACAACCGAAAGTGGGTGGCTGGTGGGATTATGCCGATGAGGGTTGACGTGTGGGAAAACATGAGAGGTGAAATAGAGGAAAGGCTTCTAAGAGATGTTCGTGGTTACATCGAAAAAAGGTTGAAAAATGTCAAACCAGTACTCACCAAAAAGGACCAAATTGGAAGCTACTAAAAGGGGAAGAGGTAGATTACCTGGAGAACTTAAAGGAACAAAATACAATGTGCCGCCAAAAAAACAGATAACTGTTAATTTGAGCGAAGATCATTTTGAGCTACTTGAAAAGTTGTCTAAGGAACTAAAAATATCTAGAAGTAAAATGGCAAACATGATCATAGAAGAATTCTGTAAATTCAGAGGATACAAGTAAATGTTCGGTCAGATAAACTCCATGAGTAAAACTGCATGGGGTCAAATATCGGAAGAAAACTTTATCAAGTATGATTTACCGATGTATGTTCATATTAATAAACTTAGTTTTAGGCAACACCTCGAAGGTTATTTGCAGGGATTGCCTTTAAGAAAAAAGTGGTGGAGGGGCAGTCATGATGTAGAGAGGCTTACGTATTTAGCAAGAATGGTTTTAATCGATCCTCCTGTCATATGGCACGAGAGCAACGGAGAAGGGAAAGAATGGTTTATTCAATACGATGGAGAGCCCAAGCCAAAAAAATATTACTTTCGTTAATATTATTTACATATGTCAACTGTGCCTATGCAGAGTTGTATGTAGGCTTGTCAAGAATGGTATTTAGCGAAAGAGGTTACCCCAAGGACCTTAGGGGCGGAGTAAAAGATAATATTTATTACGACCGATCTAGAGGTGCTTTTGTAGGGACAAGAGAGATTCAGTATTCTCAATTTGAAGACAAAAGTGAGTACATCTACTGGGCGTTCTCTGCGATCTACATTGAAGATGAATGGGATTCGGGGATAACCATAAATGACCGTGCCGTAAATTTAACACTAGGATCAAATTGGTGGTATTTTCTTTATGGGGTGCAATGGACAGCGATAGACCAAAAATATGAGTTTGATGTAGAACATCACAAAAAAGAATACTACTGTGCCGTAAGTTGTGGTTATGTTTCGACTCTTACTGCTGAAGAAAGTGAGTCTGAAAATCAAAAAAGAGAGGAATATCTAGAATACACGTCCGTGTACTTTGGAGGATTCTACACTTACGATGATTTTTATTTTAGATCAGTGGTTGGAAATCAAGTGTTAACTGTATTCATAGGATACAATTTCGACTAAGCCGCTTTTTTATTTTTTTCGTCAAGTCGTGCAACCTGTTTATTGCCACCATAATATCGGCAAGCATGACCATGAAAAACAAGCTCCTCATTAAGTGTAGAGCACCCCGCTTTCATGTTACTAAGGACTATTTCACCAAGAACCCTACCATATTTACCTTTTTCCTTGTGAGTCAGTAATTTAAAGAAAGAGTTCTTTTTACCAATTCTCTGTTTTACAAACTCCTTAGCCGCTAAACCCTTTTTCTTCTCTTCAAGATCTCTCGTCCTTGATTCCCAAGTATCCACACCATAAAAACGTATTCTTGCGTGGTGCCATATATCAAAACCTAAGTCAATCCAGGCATCTATAGTGTCTCCATCAACAACTCTGTCTAACTTGGCCGTGTATTCGTAGACTTCTTTTTGCTTTCCCATTGAACTTCTCTTTCAGGTTTATCAGGATTATCTCGACCGTATGTAATGTTCTTGTCGGCCCTTATATCAGAATTACTAAAAGTCCAGCACTCACCATTACCATCTAAAAAGACAACCCACATAAGGTTGTGCTCTATTCCATAATCAAGAAGGACGTGCGCTAGGCCCGGACCAAGTGGAGTTACCACTGGCAATGGAGGGTTGAGTTGGATCATCAATCTCTTCTAAATCTCCCAAATCATCTAAACTGACAAGAGAAGAGTCTCTCTCGCATAGCTTTGTATAAAGTTCCTTATCATCAACCCAACGTGTACCTGTCCAAAACTGGAATCCTGGGAACCTGGTCTTCCAAATACAAACAGTCTCATAACCAGGACACAGATAGTTATACCTATATCCGATCTTCCTAAAATAATTTATTTCAAAATACTGTGTATGGATTCCTGCAGATAATTTGGGTTCTTCATAATCCCATGCAAACTGAAGCGAAACAGGTATCGGGTATATTCTTAAAATACTAAAAGCAACAATTTTCCCCCTAAGATAGACTCTTACAATTCTTTTATTCTCAGGATCTATCTTACAAGTTTCTCTAAAATCCAAGTGGTCATCATATCCACGATATTTTTGATAAGCCTTCCAAACTCTATCTAATCGATGAAGTGATTCAACAGGACCAACGTGAAAATGTAGATCCCTTGGGAATTTATGTTTTTTCTTGGATTTTACCTTGAGGTCGAGTCGAACCTGTCTTCCCTGAAACCAGTAAGGAGGTTCCCACTCATTGATGAGCCAACCATGGTTTGCAGCCCAATCCCACTCCGTATGGTCAAATGTCGCATACACATGGGAGTGCTGCCAATCTGTATTTGTCATTCTCCCGGCAACGTGGGAGAAATATATCTCCATGCCCCTTTATTTTTTTCTCTTCCTGATGAGATCGCTGTCTGCTTTGCGAGCACCACCCTTACCAGTGACGAATGAACGGACTCTGCCCCGAGCCCAAGCATCCATGCTCACATTCCTTGAACCAGATGAAAGATAAGCACCCTGACCCCTTCTGTAAACAGAGGTAAGAGTTCTCATAGAATAACCATATTTCTTAGCTGTGTTGCTAAGATATTTCTTTGTAGCATCGTTGAGAGGCTTAGGACTTCTTTTTTTTCCGCTTGCCTTGGGCCGTGCGGGACTTGCTGATTTTTTTGACATCGATTGGTAATCCTGCTTTGTAGCGTCTAGCGGTTTCTTTGATTTCTCTTGCTTTCGCAGATTTGTTTTTAGCACCTGAAAGATATTTCTTGGCAACGCCAGTTTTTTTATCCTTCGATACCTTTCTGAACTTCCTACCCTTCTTTTTACTATTGTATCCAAGTTTTGAAACTTTTTGTCTCATAATTTATCACCATTTAACTTTGTGTGACCAGTATTTAGCAGAAAGTTTTGTAGTCGGCTTACCCTGAGCATTGTGCCGTGCATAATAACTCCGTTTACGGGCTTTGTCACGCTTTGTTTTAGGGTTTTTACCAGCACCTTTTACTCCTTGTTGACCAAACCGAATAAGCCTTATTTTATCACCTTCTTTTGCAAGAACGGCATGACTTTTCTTCGGATGGCCAGGTGTCCTTTTTGCCTTATTGTATCCAGAGAATCTCTCTCCGCGATAAGTAATCACTTTTTAGACCTCCCGGGTCTGTTTCTAGCTCGGTTCTTACCTTGCTTTTCATTTACGAGTTTACCTGACTTTGTGTGAGACTTATCATACCCCTTACGATTTGGGTTTGCGGCATTCGCTTTGTTAAGTCGTGCCCTATATTTTTTACGTCTAGGTGTGGCATGATATGCTGCATCATAAAGCTTCTTTTTGGCTGAAGAACGGCTCTTACCCTTACCAGCAAGCCCATTCCTTCGTTGAGGAACACGCTTTACTTTTCTCATGGCTGCAGCCGAAACTTTTTTCTTATTACGCATCAGTTGTAATTAGTATTTATGTTTGGACCTAAAACCAAATGTTTGTAAGAAACCTCTTTAACTTGCTCGGCAACTGATCTCATGATGGTCTCACCCTCCTCAGTCACCTCTATGAACTCAATATCCCACAAATCGCACAATTCTGCAAAATAATCGCAGAGTTTTTCATGGAGCATCTCATTACGTTCACGCTCTATTTCTATCTCGTCTTCTAAGACGGAGTTCATAACTTGGTACCAGCCTTTTCAATGATGCCTTTCAGTAGTTTCTTTTGCTCATCATCAAGCTCTGCATTTACTGCTTTCTTGACTAAATCTGATGTAAGATCCGTAGCCTCTGAAATGACCAAATTTTTAATAACCTGTGTAAGCCCCGAAATAATTAGAGTTTCAATCATAATCCATTCTCATATACGGTTTTTTTGCCTTTTCTGATGGCACGTTTGACCTCTTTTCTGTTAGAACCATCTCTTTTGTAAGAAAGATGAATCCAACCAGAATTTGGGTCGTCATTGGAATAAAATTCAAGGATCAGTTGATCCCATGTGGGAAGTGATTTAGTTATCCATAGCGCAAGCTCCTTATTATCGATTGAATGACATTCGAAATCTGCAGCTTCACCCTTACAGTGTTGGCTCCGACGGCTAGAATTCACCTTTTCCGACAACTGACCCGACCTGAATCCGCTGCTAATAGAAACAACACCATGATTGTCTCTTATCGGTTGAAGGCAAGAAATCGTCAACGCTGTAAGGGCTACAACTTCTTCCGTAGAGGGTATATTTTCTATACCGTAACGGGTGGCTGTATTTGATTTAATCATCTCATTCAGCCAGAAATTCTTAGATAACCTCATCACCTCCTTTCTTTAGTGGTCGTTTTTGCTGGTGTACTATCGTTTTCTGTTGAGTCAAACCAGTAACTCAATGTACTTGTCAAGTTCCCCACTAACGCCCCTAATAATGTTGCACTCATCGTTTCCATAGAAGGTGGTAGCTCCACATAGAAAATAAGAATTAGTAGAACACAAAATATACAGAGAAGGATCATAGAGAGTGCTGCCCTTATAATCAGCCTCCTGTTTATTAGCATATCATGATAAGAATCTGTCATAGCTACCTTTATTCGAATTCAGGCCAACGAAACCAATCCTTACTCTGGCGAAGCACTAGCTCCTTCTCTATATCACAAAATACTGGTGCTTGTATGGTAATACCATATTCCGGGTGGGTTAGCCAACTGGCTTGCATCGGCGGTTCAGGCGGAAATCCAAGGCCATAAGCGAATTCATCAAATCCTTTGAGTGAACCATTTACTATCCTTGATCTAAGCATCGCAAGTTGATGCCAATGACCGCAAATTAAAACATCATAAGACTCATTCATTCCCATCTGTCTAGCACGGCGACGATGATCACCACGAGTGACGGGACCGAGCATACCAATAATCCCATCTCCGCCACGTCCAAGGGTATCCCCATGAGTCATTAGATATCGTGTACCTAAAATGCTGAACATACAGTCGGAAGATTCAGGGATGTTGAATCTAACTCTGTCGTCATCTTCAAAAAACTTCTCGCATATGGTGTAAATAAGCCAGTCATAACTGGTATGAACCTTCTTCTTGAATTTACTTTTTTGAGTGGTTCTCCCATGATTTCCTACGACACCAAAGCAGGCAACCTTAGAGTAGCTTTGAAGAATAGTCTTGATACCAGCTATAATGTTCTCGGCGCAATCAATAACTGCTGGCATGATTTCCACATCATTTGTCTCAGTAAGCTCGTCATGTATTGTGCCGCTGACCATATCACCACCCATTGCTAAAACACACCCATCATAGTCAGAGGTTTGGATGTGGTTGGTGTAAATATCACAGAATCTTTGAAAGCAGAGGCGTGCTCTCTCTTGGGCTATAGAAAGGTTGAACTCGTTTCGACCAGATATCTCGGCAGGATTAACGGTCTCACCCCAATGCCAATCTGAGATGAACAGAGTTGGTATGCCGTTCCTGTTTTCAGTCTTTGAGGTTAACCAACTAGGCGGGTTGTATGAATGACGAGATAGTTCAAATGCTTTCTCTCTAACCTCATCTGCTAAGTTTTGCTCTCTGTAAGCCTCCCTTAGCTGTCTCTTCAATTTCAGTATCTCATCCTTGAAATACTGCTCCTTGTCTGGAGTAACAGGTTCCAGATCCTCTTCTTCCATATATTCCTTTCGGATGCGGGGCCGACCTTGCCACAAAAATTACGCCCCGCTACTGGCCAGACCTTTGTATCGGTACTAAAGCCTTCTATTCACAGCAAACACATGGAGAAACATCCGTGCATTCGCATGGGGAGCAATCGCAATCAGGGTTATCGCAAAACGAGTTGCCGCAACCATCTTCTTCAATCAAATCCATTTGATATCTTTATAGCCTTGCTGGTGTTATTGCATAAACATCATCTGCAGCCTTTGTACTCCCCAACATTTTATCTTCTATTTTTGAAACACGGTGAGTTAAGTGCTTTACATCTGTTTTTACTTCTGTCACATCCATTGACATTTGATTTACAGTTACACCCAACCAACCAAAATAAGCGAAAAGTGAAGCTACTGCGACACTAGAGGTTGTGCCAATAATGATGTGCATTGTTTGCGTTTTCACAGTGCTTGCAACCTTGGGATATTAGAATTGTCATTATTAAAACCTTTTAGCTCCATAGAACAGTTTTGCACTGTTTCTCTGAAGAACTCGGTAACTTCTAACTGGTCGTGTTCGTTATATTCATCGGCACCATATTTCTTTCTACCTTCATCCACGACGCAATCACATATCCCCCAATGGAAGGGTTCAGGCGCCTCTGGACGAGTTCTTTTATGAGTTATGTAGCAAACGTGCCACATTGCTCTTACTTTTTCGGTAGAATATGTGCCGTTATATACTTGGTTTACTTCTTTACTAGTACAGCCAAAAAAGGCTAACGATAAAATAAGTGCGAACCAATACGGACAACCATTCTCTTTTCGCGACTCCATCTTGGACTTACATAATCTGCATGATAAAAAGTCGCCCCATCGATCACATCAGGCATCCATGCCTCTGAAAGGATCATCATTTGTGCTATTTCGACAGATTTCTTCCAAGAACGCGAGTCTTTTCTAGGTTCATCGTCTCGACCATCACAATACCAAGAAAATTGACATCGGTCTTTTAGAGGAAATCCTTTAGTCGTGTGAAGTCCTTGGTAAACTACTTCACAAATGCTATTCGGAAAACGAGGGGAATTAACTCGGTTAATAACAGTCTGTGCAACTGCTAATTGACCGACAGTAGCCTCGTTCCTGGCCTCGAAATAGATATTCTTAGCCATGCAATCAAGGTCGTCTAAATTGATGTAGTTTTGTGCTGCTTTAGTGGAGGGACTCAGTAGAAAAGACAGTACCGCGACCCCAATCGCAACACTCACTACTACAATAGCGAGTAATCTTTTTGAAGTATCTATACGTCATTACCTGTTGAGTTAATAAAAGTACTAGAGAAAATTGAATGAAATTCTTCAATATATACGGAATAAAGTCAAGATAGGGGCCTAAGGCTTAAGCCTTTCATATTTAGAATCCCACATAAAAAGCGGAAATTTCTATATGATTGGGGTAACACCTAGTGTCACACTTTTAGGTTACTCAGGCTTCGGAAATTTATCTTTCACTGCCTTAATATCAGCTTTCCACGCATCAATTCCAGAATGGTAGATTTTATCAAGCTGGTCTTCGATGCTGGGGTAAGCGGCTTTCCTGTCATCTTTATACTTAACTTTTAAGTATTCTTCTTGTTCTTTTTGAAATTCTGCTTCTTCAGCATCTCTTGCAATTTCTTCTTCAGAAGTGAGTTGTACTACTTCTCCATTTAATATTTTTGTTCTAGGCATCTTTTATTCCGTACATAGCAATTGAACCAGAGGCAATATTCCCAGAAGAAAATTTAAATCTTATAGCAGTTAAAGGAGATTTACTCCCATGATACTTGCCAGTCGACATAACTCTAGAAACATATCCAGACGGGTATTGTGTAAGAAAATCTCCCATTGCTGAATGATAACCAATAGTTTGATTTGGAGAAAAAAGCATCAATGTTCCCATGACGCCAATGTCACTTTCTGTCGCATTTCCGTCTGTTTGTGTAGTGCCTACTCCACCAATGTGAAAAAGTGCAGCACTTGTTGAGCCACCAGTAGCAGTTGTATGGGATGAACCATTTGAATAAGTCTCATTAAGAATTCCCAAATAATTACTGGTTAAGTAAGTCGTACCACTTGTCGCAATTTGCGCCTGAAAATTAGTATTTTCAGTTGCAGGGAATATATCATTAACAATAAAATAAAGATTTTTGAAAGCTGAATAATTACTTAAATTTGAGAACTCAATTGATGCTGAATTGCTTGCTATCGCTTTTGATATAAAGTGCATCGTACCACCAATAGATGCGGGAACAACAACATCTGAACCTAATGCCCCTTGACTAATACTCCCACCGCTACCAACATCCAGAGTAAAATTATTACTGTCGTCTTTGGTTAAGAATGTCGTTCCGTCTAACTTGATCGTTCCTGCCATGAATCTACTCTGGTTTAGTGGGCCAATTTACGTTTGTAAGCATATAGTTTTCATCAAGCGTTGGCTTCGCCGTAGATGGTAAATCTCGAAGTGCTTGTCGATACTCTTTAAGTGCATCTACATTTACACCAGTTTCAAGAGCTTTTAACATTTCCCAATCTGTGGCATCTAGTAAACGATTTCGCTCTTTTCTTAAATAATGGAACGGATCAGTTACATTCATGCTTTAATCTCAAAAATTGTTAAAGAAATATTCGTATGTGGACCACCATAATTAACATAACCAGTGCCACCAGTTGTAAAAGCTATAGGTGCAAAATAAATAGTATTCCCTACACCGTTTGACATAGTGCCATTGGCAACAACTGTGGACATCGATGAATCACAAACTCTAAAAAATATTTGTGTGTCATTTAATGATGTTGCGCCGTGAGAAGTATTCCCTTGTGCCGCTGTAAACGAAGAACTTTTATAGGCAATTGATACCTTCATTTCTTCAGTACCCAAGCTGGCATATGATTCGCCATGATTCACTAAACCAAAAATTTTTGCATTTTCACTTTTCATAACCATACTTATAACTGGCCCATACGTTTCTGAAGTTGTACCAATAGAAATGTCACTTGAGCATTGATATAGACCTGTTTTTGTTTGCAGGACACTCCCAGCAGGCAAGGCAGAATGTTGTACTTGTCCTTGAACAGTTGTATTACTCCCAATCGTCAAAGTAGACGAATCCAAGGTCACTGTTCCAGCACCCTCTGATCCTGCATGAGTGGCAATTATATTACCGCCTATTTTTAGTTGTCCTGCCATTGTTTACTCTGGTTTAGTGGGCCATTCAACCCCTGTTAGTTTTCCGTTTTCATCTAACTTGGGTTTTGCAGTAGAAGGTAAATCTCTTAAATCTTTTCTATACTTTTTCCAAGCATCAGACATTGTTACATCAGATCCAGACATCCAATCGGTTTCTGCAAGTTTCATGTTACGTTGGACCCTAAGTGCATTCATGCTTTCTTCATCACTAAATCCGTCAAAAACCCATTTAGATCCGTCCCAAGAATGTGCAGATGTTGGCCTTGGTTTATCAATAATAGTTGCACCTTCAGGTACATATTGACCAACTGCATAACTTCCGTTTTTTAAAATTAAGTATTTCATGATTAGTCTATATCGTGCGTAGAACCTTCTTCAAAAACTAAACCATGAGAATAAGCAAAACTGTTATTAACTGCGGTCCTTAAAGTTCCGTTTCCACCTGCACCAACTTGGACTTCCATGCCACCAGTCATACTCTCACCTTCACTACTAAAAGCATGGCCTGTCCCATTACCAACTGCTCTCCAAATTTCTGAGTGAATATAACCAGAACCTCCATTCCAAGCAATATGAGTAATTATATAATTTTTGTTAGGGTCAACAGTTACATCATTCCCATCTGTATTTGTGCTTGAATTACCAGCCGAACTTACACCCACTAATTGTCCAATCCCAGAAACATTAGTTCCTGCATTTATTGTGACTCCAGTACCAATAGTCCCTGCACTAATTGTCCCTGCATTAGCAATCCCACCTGAAGCTGTTATTGCTCCAGTAGAAGTAAATGTCCCAGCATTCGTTATATCAACCTTACCTGTTCCAGAATTATGAGTGCCGAGTGTTATTCCACCGACCTGAAGTGTTCCGCTCATCGTATATCCACGTTTCCTGTGATGTTAAGCTGTCCCTCAATGTTAAGGGAGTTGAATACAGTCAAATTCCCTGCAACGACACTGTTTCCTGAAGCCTGACGTACTGGGCCGAAGATGCAATAGTTCTCACTCACTCCACCAGCAAATGGAACGTCAAGGTCTGTTGATGCGACTTGGTTCATGCCACTTGCAGGAATGCCAGAATTAAATTGAAATCCTGGTTGATTGCTACCTGCTGGTTCAACATCTTCATCTACTGCAGTGTCAGTGAGAACCATACTGTTCCCCATACCAGAATGCGCTGCACAAAAATAATAGATTGTGCCTGATACACCTGAAGGGACTGTGTAACTCACTGTGACAGCCGCCGTTGCACTCGATCCTTTAGCACTCAAATATGCTGTTTCATAAGCCGCCGCTGTAGCATATGTTACCCCTGAAACAGTGTAAGTGACTGATTGTGTAGATCCATAGGCATCAGAATCATTGTTATTCGTTGGCCCTATGACCAAGGGATGAGTGGCATTGGTTGCATCACCCAGATTAAAATTCACTACGTCTGCAGTGTTCAAAGTCAATGCAGGACTATTTGATCCGTTCAAGTGGTACTTGTTGTATCCACCGACATTGACCACTGTTACTGTGTAGTTGTATGTAGCCATTAGTTCACTGTCAATGATCCTGCACCAGTGATGTCCACTGTGCCTGTGATGTTGATCTCTGAAGTCACTGTAAGAT
>VTLG01015900.1_pt1 | contig 15813 bp, 6 predicted proteins | sample 4694571 | NCBI WGS metagenome assembly VTLG01 (sample SAMN12604809, study PRJNA352737) | marine metagenome | biome: ENVO:00000447; feature: ENVO:00000209|ENVO:00000569|ENVO:01000036; material: ENVO:00002151; isolation source: viral sequences binned using virsorter ...
TGTATTTGTATTACCAAAACTTGCAGCACCAACGCTATAAACTGTACTTGATGCGTCTGTATCATTCCATGGATTTGAGTTATCTTGAAACGCATCTGTTGTGTCTAGTTTAGCGAACTTATCACCACCATATAATTTATGATATACAAGCCAACTATCATCACTTTTTTTCATCCAAATCATAGTAGGCTCTGCACCTAAATTATGTCCTATAGTTGAATTATTTCCTGTACCAATTACTTTTTGTAGTTCTACACCAGTCGTAGTATTAACCCAAGAGTTACTTGCATTTACAGAACCAGCAGTACTTGGAGTAGCTGCTGAAGCTCCTACATCCCAGAAGTATCCTCTATAATTATCACTACTGACATTTAAGTAATAAGTTCCATCATCAACAACCTCCATACCACCTGATTCCCAGCTTTGTTTACCAGTATCAACAGTAGCAAGATGGGTATTTGTTCTAATTGTTTCCCCATCTCCACGAAGTCTATCGAATACATGCTTATCACGTGTATTAGTGCTGGTATTCCACCATAGAGCCATGCCTGGATTAGTTAGCCCAGAATCTATTGATGATGTACCTCCTGTTCCAGTATGACTTACTATATTAAAGAATTTATTAGGTTGGTTTTTAGTACCACCTGAAGAGAAGTCAGGTAGATTATGAGTACACCAAGTTTTATAACCAGTTGGACCTTGATTAGAGAATGGTGTATAACCTGTATTCAACCATACTTCAACATTATTTTGGTAATAGGCACCTGGTGTAAGGGGTACATGTGCATGAGGTGTCCATGTATGCATAGCTCCTGTTTTTGATGCTCCACTTGTAGGATCACCAGATGCTAACCAAGTACCATTTTTACGGAAATAGACTGCTCCATTATCCATATCTAATGCCATACCAATGACATCACCACCAGCATAAGTTTCTGCACCAGCTGCAGTCCATGCACTACCAGGCCAGGCTCCTATAGCAGCATTACCATTCATTCGGTAACCACAAGCACCAGCAAGAGCACTTTGAGAACCAGGAAGTGTATCTCCTCCATAGGATCCTCTATCAGTAGAAGTCGAATATGTAGTGGTACCATGGGGATAATGATCAATCATCGTGGGCCCTACTTGTACAACAGACTCTCCAGTTGAACTATTAGCAGTTTTCCAATCCTTATCTTTTATCCAAAACTCACAATACCATTTACCACTTGTTACACCCATTGTTCCACATACAGAGCCTTGACCACTGCTTGCAGTTGTACCTATGACACTATTATTAGAATATTTTATATCATTACCAGTAAATGCATAAGTTAGACCAAAACTAGACCAAGTACAATAATTACCAGAAACCTCTCCTCCTAGACATGTATCACCAGTTAAAGGTTCCCAATTTGAAGGACTATCACATGTAGCAGAACATATATGATCTTTAATAAGTGGTCCTTGCCTTGCACCATTTTTAGTGATTCTTAAAAGGCCAATAAAATTATTAGCGCCAGATATTTTAATTCTATCATTTTTAGTAAATCCAGCACTTAATGTTCCTTCACATAAGGCACCAGAAACAGCGTTTGTCCAGCTATTAATTGTACCAGCATTAAAAGTACCAATACTAGCCCAATCTCCAGCATCATTTGTTTTCTTTGAAATAGTCATTGCATCAGTGGAACTATCAGTAGTACCACCAAAGAATCCAAATGTATCACCTGAATCAGCTTCTAATCCAATGAATTCTATATCTCCCATATAAAACGCTCCGGTATTATTAGCATCATTTGCGCTAAAGTTACCACCAGCAGAGAATCCATTCTTTAAACCACTATCTCCATTACCAGATGCTGAAGCTAGAGGAGCATTGGTTGCTTTTACATGGAATCCATTTACCGTAGTAAAGTGATTGTCATTACCACTGACATCATATCCTAAAGCAGTTACTGTAGAATCATCTTGAAAGTCTAGATGATATCCATTTGTACCATAAGTTCCTGAATATTCTATAGGAACCCATACACCAGTTTTATCATCAAATTTACCAAAACTATCAGGGCCTAATGCCTGTCCATCTATCTGAAATACATCTGCAAGTTTTCCATTAAGTTTACTATTACCATCATAACCTCTCTTACCAATAATATGTTGAATTGTATTATTTATTTGTAAATCAAAGTTTTGATCTGGATATGTTTCTGTACTAAAAGAAGTTACTTGTTGACCATTTACATAAAATTTAGCACGGTTTGCTGCAGTTGCTTGTGTAGTATCAACAGAAAGTACCCAATGCTGCCAACCGAATTCATCGTTAAATTTTCTATTAGGTATAAGAGCTAACTTTGCAGCACTTGAACTGATAAAATAAATTTCTAATTGATCGTTATCTAACCATCTTATATGCTGACGTTCTGCTGAACTTGAGTCAGCTCCTATAACATGTGTCCATGAAGTAGACTCACCCTTTTTATACCACAATGACCATGTAAATGTTTTTCTATTACCTGCACTACTAGGAGTCCAGGCCATATAACAGTCATCATCACTATTAAAAGTTAAACTCTTTTTTATAACGTATTCTCCGCCAGCTGCTGATGCACCTGCACGAATACCTGTATTACTTAGTACTGCCATAATTACTTCACATCTAAAGTTGCTACAGCATGGATTTTATTCGCAGCAGCAACAATGTAATCTAGTCTATCAACAGCATTAGCGGCAGTTGAAAGAGTAGGAGCTGTTCCACCAGCAAAATCCCAATCAGCATGATATGCAAGAGTTCTAGAACCAGTGCCATCTTGTGTAATAAATACAGAACCACTCTGACCAACAACTTGGTTAGATGGTTGTCCTAATGTACGATTACCAGCAAGAGTTACACTGAAGTTATTACTTGAATTAAAATCAACAGCTATTGTTGCTCCATCTGTTAAAGCTGTAATAGCTCCACGTTGAGCACCTGTCCAGTTTTGATCTGCAGAAAGAACTGCATCACCATTACCTGTTCCTGCTCCAATAGTTGTTCTAACTGCACCTGCATCTGCATCATCTAATATCGTTTTAGCAAAAGCTGTAAGATCATATGTACCTGCTGTGCCTGATCCAGTGAATTGAACTCCTTTATTAGCTGCACTAGTTAGACCAGCAATAGCTGTTAGATCAGCATCAAGTGGTTGAGAAGTAGCTGCTATATAAGCTTTAGTTGACTGTTGGCTAGGTACTGAAGTAGCTGAATCACTAGAGAAATCATCTTCATCTACCAATGTTAAAGCTGTATCATCACCCCATGTAAGTGTTCCAGCACCATCAGAAGTTTTAAGAACTTTTCCTGATGCTCCTACAGCTGCAGGTAGTGTAAGTGTATAACTTGCTGTAACAGCAGCTGGTGCTTTAATTCCTACAGTATATGCATTAGAATGATTATCTTCGAATTTAACAGGTGCTGAATCTTTTAGTGTTATATCTGTAACAAAGTCTGGTGAAGTTAGACTAGCTTTATCACCAAGTGAACTGATAGTTACTTCAACATCAGATCCACTGTTATCATATACAAGCGTATCCGCTTTTAATTTTCCGTAAGCCATTAGTTCACAAAGTATAGTAAGTTTGCAGGGATTGTAACGGTATAACCGCTAGCTATTGTAACAGGACCAACAGAAAATGCATTGTTGTTAGCACCTATTGTATAATTTTCAGTAATTGAATTCTTATTCTCAACGATTACTTTTTTACGATAACGGGATTCAGAATCATTAGCATAGTATTCCTGCCAATCCCATTTACCAGAAGTGTTGTTTGATCTTAATTTAACAGTAAGTTCGTCATCACCTTGGAAATCATTAGGTGCAACACTATTTGGATCCGCTACAGTAGCTGGTGAGAATGTTCCACTAGATCTACTAATAGCAGTTGAGTCTGTTACCTGATAAAAGTCTTCGTGATTATCTGCTGATATTGTAGGTAGAGCAGCAAAGTTTGCTACAATTGTATAAAGTTGAGCAGCAGCAACAGAAGCAGCGGCTGAGTTAGCTGTCGCAGTAGCTGCATTGGCTGTTGTAACTGCGCTATTAGCTGTTGAAGTAGCTGAGTTAGCTGTTGATGTAGCAGAGTTAGCGGTAGTCACAGCACTATTTGCTGTTGATGTTGCGCTATCTGCTGTTGATTTCGCTGTATTTGCTATACTAATAGCAGTGTTGTAACCACCAGATCCATCAGATTCTCGTGAGTTATTTAGTGCTGTAGTAGCATTTGTCGAAGCCGTATTAGCAGTAGTCACCGCATTTGAAGCATTTGTAGATGCTGTATTAGCAGTACTAACAGCTGACGTTGCAGACGCAGAAGCTGTGTTTGACGTAGCAACAGCTGTATCTGATTTTGTATCAGCTGCATTTGCAGTCGTTACAGCACTTGTAGCTTTAGTAATAGCAGAAACGTAAGCCCCACTTTCAAGCACCCTAGAATTACTAAGAGCTTCAGTGGAATCATTTTCTGCTTCTTGAGTAACGTATAAATTCTGTGTATAGTTGTCATTGAGGTCTGAAGACCTGATAGCTGAACCTGGATAAAAGGTAGCAGCTAAATTTGCACTACCTGTATCTCTATAGATTTTAATAGCAGCATCCTGTGCAGGTGCACTATTAAATCTTATTGTTGTGGCATTATGTAAAGTGTAGTCATTTGAAATTGTTTTTACTACGTTATCAAGGCTTACCTTAATATCCGCAGACTTTAGATATGGAAATGTGAAGGCATAATCAACGGTGGAATTGTTGCCCGTATATGTATTTGAAGTAGTAGCCATAATGCTTATTTGTTACGGGTTTGTATCAAATTTTGTACTCTTTTGTTAGTTTTCTTAGCACCTTTTATATCACCGCTTCTAAGTTCCATCTTCCTATTGTATATCTCTCTACCAATTTCTGTATGGCTATCATTACGAGCTTCAAGGTCATCCCATGCTGCATCAAATGCTCTATCATGAATTGCATCTAACTCTAAATGAACTATAAGATCTCTAATAGGTAGTTGACTTTGAGGTAATTGTCCTCTTTCTTTCTTATATTCTTTAATCTTCTTATCATACCAACCATCATCTTTAGTCATTAAATCTACGACTTGAGCTTCAAGGTTAGCATTCATACCAATCCAGTTATTAATATACTGTCTATCTCTAGAAGATAAAGGCATACCAGTATTCTTATCAGTACGTATTCTTTGCAAACCATCCCATCCTGTAGCTAGTAACCACTGTCTCCAAGGCTCCATACCTCCGTTTGATTTGAACATAGGTAATACAGCATTAGTCGCTCTTACTAGAGGATTCCAATGTCTAATAGGTTTAGCAGTATAAATATCTATCATATTTGGCAATTCATCATCAGAAGCGAATGCCCATTTATTCATATTCTTAAGCTGACTAAAGTAATCATTATTGACATCTTTAATCTGAGGTGATATAGCATTATTTAATAGAGCTCTGGCACCCTTATAAGGAATCATCATATCTGTTTGCTGTGCAAAGAATCTAGTCCATGCACTAGGATCACTAGATATTAAACCTGCAAGAGGTTCTAAACCACTTATAAATAAACCATTAGTAACATTCATACTAATAGAATGACCTAACTTTCTAAATGTATCTTCAGTTATAGATTGATCTACACGATGTGCTTGATAAACAACATCAGCTGTAAGTCCTATTATAGATGCAAAAGGTTCTATACCTGCATAGCTTCTCCATTGCCCTGTAATTGGATTCTTTATTGAGAATGGTTTCCAGCCCATAGCTGTCATTCTACGGCGTTCAGCGTCATCCTGGGGGCCTGATCCAGTTACATTACCTTCTACTGCCCATGCACCAATACCCATGATTAGACCACTACCCATAATCTGACGACCAATGTATTCAGACTTAAGAGTTTGGAAAGCCATTTCGGTATTTTCCATAGTATCTAAACCATGCTCTTGAAGTGCAGCTAACTTAGCATCACCTGTAACAGCACCTAAAGTCTTACGTGCTCTAGTCATAGCTGGACCAAGGTTACTCAATGGATTGAATGACCAGCCAACATCAAAGGCATTAGCACCAGTTCTAGGGAATAAAAATACTCCTCTAGCAGCAGGTACATGGTCTAAGAAACGTTCAAACGAAGTAACAACATTATTATCTAAGTTTAAAGCTATTTCTCTTGAGGCATGTTTAGCAGCTTCATCTGTTAATAAACCAGCTTCATCAAAAGCATTACTGTAATTACGTTTCTGAATCTTTTGGAACATATCATCAAAGGATACAGAACCACGATTCATATGCATTACTTCATCATATGCTCTTGCACGGGCCATACCAGAAGCCATAAAGGAATTAGTGAAACCATCAATAGCATATAAAGCATTAGTACCATACTTTACAAAGTGCTGTTTAGTCCACCAACCAAGACCTTTGGCCATGTTCCACATAGCTATTTTACCAAATTCCTCATCTCTACGCCATATATCAGAAAGACCTTCTAGTTCTTCTAATGTATCCATCTTAGCTTTCTGAAGGTCAACACGACCACGCATCATAGCTTCTTCAGGGAAGTTCTTAGCGAAATTCCATTCAGACTGCATCACTTTAAAACCACGTTTAAAGTTTTCTATAATACCACCATAAGTATATGTAGCACGTTTAAACGCTGCTATATTGCCTGTAGCTGCTGTTCCTAAAAGAACAGAAGCTGGTTTAGCAGCTGTTAATGTCATGTTACCTATAGCAGCTCTACCTGCAGAGAAACCAGATAATAGTCCATGTATTCTAGCAGCATGTAATCCTTTTACAATAACACTAGATACTTGAGGTTCACCATCTATAAACCCTTTCTTAATAAATCCTAATTTACTTTCAGCATACTTCTTCAATTTAAAGATTGTGTCTACATCACCATTAGTCTTAGCAAACACTTCTTTCATAGGATTGAAGTAAGCAGGATTCTCTTTAGCTATACGCCATAGAGTATCTGTAAATTCGTCATTAGTATTCCTGATATGAGATAAATATTTATCAAACTCTTCACCTTGATTTCTTATCCAACTAACTATAGCTTGTTCGTTACCAGCTGTTCTTAGTTTTTTATACTCTTCAGCTTTATTAAAGATATACTTATTAGCTCTCATCTCAGTATCAAGAAGATTCATCTTATCGAACATCATCTTGAATTGCCTAGATGTATCAACATCATCACCAAGCATCATAGCAGCTGTGGCAATATCTGATATAGAATCACCTGACTGTTGAGTCAGCATAGCAGAAGCCCTGATTTGATTAGGGTCAAACAGGTTTTCATATGCATTTTTAAATGATGAAGCGTACTTCACCCAGGTATCCTCATCTAGAATTGCACCAGAACTAAGAACAGTGGTTCTCATATCCTCTACAATAGCATTGAACTCTCCAAAGCTAAGGTTTTTATCAAAAACTGATTCAGCTAGGTTGTCTATAGACCTATTCATCTGCTTAGCAGTGATTTTGATTGCTTTATTTCCATGAGGAATTATCGCATCAAAGTTAGGTGAGATAGCACTGAACAGTTGATCTAGTTCTTTTGCACGTTCATTACCATCAATAGCTCTTAGTAATCGTTTTTGGAATGGTTCATCAGCAACAGCTGCAGCTCTTCCATTAGTAGTACCTATATTACCTTGTATCCTTGCATTGTCTACTTTGGCCATTAAAGGATCTACATCAATATTAGAGACAGCCTTACCTGCTGTATCTTCTCCTATATCATTAACAAAAGCATTATAACCTTCTATACCTTCAGGGTCTCGTTTTAAGACCTCTACCATCTCATCTGTTTGTGCAGCCTTTCTAGCTTCATTTGTTGTTTCTACAGCTGCCGTAGCAGGATCATCATATTGAGCTAATTTACTTTGCCTTGCTGCAATAACAGCTTCAGCACCTTCATCCCTTGGGAATAGTTTAGCTCGTTTTGCTAATGAAAATGTAACACCAAGTAGTTCAACACCAGATGATAAGCCTGCATTTTCATATACATTCTTTTTCCATCTGACATCAGGACTGTCACCATCTCTAGTAGCCCAAGGTATACCCCATCCTAACCAGTTATTAAGAGTAGCAGCCATATTATCATCTGTCTTTGAGTGAGATGAAATCATAGCAACACTAGTATCAACACCAGCATAGGCTGCTGCTGAACCTAAAGTTCTTACAAATGTAGGTATGGTACGCATTGCTGTAGCAGCTTTAACTTTACCTACAAGTCCAGCACCACCTAATAGACTAGGTATAATAACAGAACTAGCATCTCTAATAAGTTTATGTGCAGGATGATTAGACCTTGCTGAATTATTATCCCACCATTCGTCAGCAGGTTTAAGCCAAGGTACAAGACCTACAGCATCAAAAGCAAAGTCTCCTACTCCTTGTGCAGCTGAATCTAAACCCCATTTAATACTACCTACTACAGGTACTTTATGAGACCATTTATCAAACCGTTCTTGTCTTGTGTCTATCTCTGGATCATCAGGTAATGCTTGTTTAGAAGCTTCAGGATTTTCTATTTCATCTGTAGCATCTATAGCTTGATTATCCTTATATGAATTAACCAAGTCAGATTGTTGTTGCCAATGAGAATCCGCCTTATATGGATCTAATTCTACATTTGGATCTAGTTCATCGCTCATTGTTTAGTACCCCCTAAATGTGGGAATAGATGTGGATTTTCTCTCATAAATTTACAAGCATCATCACTACAAGAAGCGTATGATCTAAAATAATCTGGTGTGATTTTTTCATTATTAACAGCTTGATGAACATTATCTCCTATTGCTAGGTTATATTCATCTTGTTCAATATGTGGGAAAGCTTTTAGTCCATGCTTTTTAAATAAAACATTTTGTAATTTCTTCTGATTACTCCAACTAAATTTAGAACCCATACCTATACCAGATAAGGTAACAGCTTCTGTTAACCTTGCAGAATCAAATTGTGCATTACCAGCATTTAGAATATGACCATTCCCCATAAGTTTAAGTACTTCTCCAATTGTACGATCAGTTACATTATACTTTAAAACGTTTAAACTTTTACCTGATTTACCTTCTGGAGTAACTATATTATTAGGGTCACCTGTCTCTATAATTTTATTTACTTTTGAATAATAAGAATCTTGATTAGGAGGTTGATAACCACTTGATACATAAGCTTTACTTACATCTACAACATTATAAGATCCTAAAAGTGCTTGAGCTAAAGGACCAATTTTATTTGATTCTGTTTTATATCTTTTGATATATGCATCAGGTAGTAATGGTGTTTTAGGTGCTCCAAACTCTTTTGTTTCTTCATCTCGTTGTAATTGTAACTGTGCTTGCATTGCATCTACAGCATTTATCCTACCTCTAGTTAATGATTGAATAGCTAAAGCTGTTGGATGTATAGATTTATATACACCTTGATTAGCCATTTCAGCTATTTCAGAAGCATCAAAATAATCTTTACTATAAATTAAACCAGGATTTGTATGTAACTCTTTACCTATTTCTACAGGATCTATTTCTATCCTTGGCATAGGTTTAGGTAAAGCACCTTTAAAAGATTTAACTCCTCTTTTAGTAATAACTTCATAGTAAGGATCTCTTGGAGGAGATTGTGGGCTACCTATATCTTTACCTATCTCTTGTAATGCATAGTTATAAGCTTGTTCATGATTCATTCCTTGCATCTCTCTAGCTAATCTATAATGACCAGCCGCTTTACGTTCAGCATAGATTTTAGTATCTTTATGAGTACCATTACTATACCAAGCATTTTTACGCTTAATGAGATCTGTTAGTTTGGTTTCAATTTGAAAGCTTAAACGCTTTTGTGTGCCATTCTCACCTGCTTGTGGTAAGAATTGATTACGTTCTCTTACTTTAGCTCTAACTTGTTTCTTTACACCATCACTAAAATTCCATGCATCTATTTCTTCATCTGTAATTATTTCATTATTCTCAGCTCGTGCCATTAAGATTGCAGTACCTCTAGTATCATTAGCAGCGGTTAAACCACGACCTAATTCAGCTTGGATAGTTTGAGCAGCAGGAGCAAAATATTGACCTTTATCTTTAGCTACACTTAATAGTTGAGCTAAAGTCTCAGTACTTGGATCTTCTGTTTGTATAATAGTTTTAACTCTATTATGAAAATCCCTACCTTCTAATCTTAAATTAGATTCTTCTAATTCTAAATCAGCATTTTTAGCAGTATAATAAGCAGCACCTGCTTTCTTTAGTTGGCTCCATTCTTTGCGAAATAATTTAGACCAACGTTGACCAAGAGGAGCACCCTTAGTCTTAACCATATAATTATCTAAACTTTTAACTTCATCCCATGTTATCTGTTGATTTCTAAGTGCATCATCTAATGCATTTACAACTCTTGTTCTAGAAGCTGATAACTGTTCACGACTAGCTCCTTCACCACCAGCAAAATAGAGTATAGCTGCATCAATACCCTTGGGTCCAGCTACAGCAGATGTACCATTCTGTGGTCCTATGAAGCTTTTAATGATTTCAGTGGTTTCTAGATGTCTATCTTTCCACTCATTGGATACAAGGTTTTCAGTACCTTTTCTAACAAAAACTGCTTTACCTTTAGCTATATAACCTTCAGGACCACCTAAACCAGATAAAGCTATTACTTTATTAGAGAACCTAGGATTATCATTTTCATCATGAAGTTCTCTTCTAACTAGTTCATCATAAATTGTTTCTACTGTAGGACCACCTGTAGCTAATGCATCATTTAGAGACATAGGCATATTCATGCCAGGTAGTTTTACCTTCTCATTAGCTCTAGCACCTACTCTTGCTACAATTGATTTACCAAATCTACCAGCTTCATTCTTACTGACAGCTATATTCATATAGCCACCACTACGTCTTATCCTAGAGATAACATCCATAGGAAGACCTTGCAATTCATACTCCCTTAGGAGACCTTGAAGCGAAGTATTATCACCAATTATTTTATCTTCTGCATTTTTAATTGCAAGAAAACCTTGCCTACCTACACCATAATCTCTGTATAACTGTTCAACGAATTGATCAGTCATCTTTCTATTATGGTCTATACCCATTTTAGCTAGTTTAGCACCAGATTTGGTAAGACTTAATAGAGCTTGGAAATCTTGTTCATCTCTTTTAGCTCTAGCTTTAGCGTTAGCTATTGAAGTTTCATAGTTACGCCATTTCTGACCAGCTATTCTTTCAGCATAAAATTGTTTAGTTGCAAAGTTTTCTGCACGAACTTTTTCTTCTTGGGCTGCATTTTGTTCGAATTGATTTACTACTTTATCAGCTTGCTCTTTTTGCCAAGCAACCTGTTCCTTCATATGACCCAACGCTGTTAAGCCTTGTTGACGAATCTTTTTAGAAGGATCAGGTATATCAACGACGTATGCACCGAAGCCTTTTTGTTGGGCGAACCCTTGGTATAAAGACATTGCTTTTTAATTAAGCTGTTTGTACTTGTTTAAATTCTACATCAAGTTTACCGTAGTCAACATAATAGAATCCATTTTGTTCTTGTTGCCCGACAGCATCATCACGACCCATTTCCAACAAATCTTGTGCGGAAGTACCTTGGTACGTTGGTCCGTGTTTACCATCAAATCTATACTTAAATGTATATATTGGTATTCCTTTTGCAGAATTACCAACTCGTGTTATATTATACTTTAATCTATCATCAGAGAACATACCAACAACACTAGAGATTGTACCTACGACACCAGCCAATCTGGTCATAGTACTAGGTCTAGAACCAGCACCTTTAATAGGTTTAATCTTATCCCATTGTTCCCAAGTAGGTGGTTCCTCTGGACCCATATTACGTGGTTTAGGTAAGTCTAATGGTGGGCTCATTTGTGGTGGCATTACAGGCTCAGGAGCAATAGCATTTTGAGCTTGTAAATCAGCTGAATATTTCTGTAGTGCAATTTGTGCAGCATCATTTTCATACTGACTACCTGCACTCTTCATAGATTCTCTTAATTGTCTTTGATTTAATGCAGTAGATTCTAATCTTTCTTCTTGACCTAATGCATATGTATTTTCTAATCTAGTAATAGAATCAACTAATTGAGCTTGCTGATCTGCATACGCAGTAAAAGCAGCTTGCATATTCTTTCTAGCAGTTCTACCTGCTTGACCCATATTAGCTAACTTACCACGTTGATCCATGGATTTAAGTTTAAGCTGTTCTGATTTAAAAGCAGCTTCAGCTTTTTTACCATCAATATCTTGGGTCATTTTCCGTGTGTCAAACCCATGCTTCTGCATAAGTTCTTCATTTTGGAAACCAATGGCAGTTAACCTTTCATTGTATTTTCGTGTATTATCAGAAGATGATATTTCAGCAGCAAGGTTATTGTAATCTAATTGAGTTTCAAAAGATTCAAGGCTAGCATTATACGCTTTTATCTGATTGTTATAATCAAATATTCGTATCTTTTCTTTATCCTGCCACTGTTGTATAGAAGATTGATTTTTGTATTCTCTAGTTTGCTCTGCATTCCATGTTCTTAAATCATGAGCTTGCAGTTGATAAGTATGCTTGTCTTGCATTTGCTGCCAATCGAAAGCATGTCTTTCATTATCATAGTCAAACTGTTGTTGTGAGTAGTCTTTACTACCGCCTCCTCCGCCACTCATATGTTATTCTCCAAGTTTCTTTTTAAATAGTTTACGGATTTTCATAGAGACTTCCTCCATTTTTAATGGGCCTTGAGTTAACAAGGCTACAATAGGAAATACTTCATGATGTGTATCTCTCCAAACATGTCCATATATTTGATCAGTTTCATCACCTTTTTCCCATTCATTAGCAGCCATCCATGCATTCCACATAGATAAATGCTGAGAATGTAAGGTATCTCTATGTAATTGAAAGAACGGATTAGAAGGCAGTTCAATGAACAACCATTGTACAGCGTCTAATAACTGCTTACGTGATACCTCTTGATCTGCATCAAAAATATCATCAACAGTTCTAGAGACACAAGCAAGTTGCCATAGGTAATCAAATGCAATGATATTCTCACCTGTAGCTTCTTTAATAATTGCACGTGTAGCTTCTTCATAAGCATCACGTTCTTTCTGAGTTGTCATGTTCGTCGGTAATAACGGGGTGAATAGTTACCTTCCCAAGCCATAGAAGTTAAGGATAAAGGAAAGGGTGAGTCACTAAAGACTCTAAGTGTATAATTATCTGTACGTTGATGTATAGGAATTGTAAATAAATTCTGTGTTTCTATAGGGACATCATCACCTAGATAATAGTTTGCATCTTGTGTTGGTTGTAAAGTATACCAATTATCTATATAGATCTCAATACTGTCAGCAGCAGTAGTAACGTTTGCGGCTGTACTAGCTGCAGCTGGTGCAGTACCAAATGTAATTGTACATTTATCTGTAAGAGTAGCGTGAGCAGCAATGGTATAATCGGTGGTAATAGTCTGCTTAGCTCCGTTCTTTTTAACAACAACATCTTTTAAATCTTTTACATTAAAATCTGGTGAGAATGCTGTGGTACTTCCATCACCTGTGAATGATTGTGTAGCTGCTTGTACACCTTTTCTATTTAATTTAAAACCTACAACACTAGATTGTCCTACAGAGAACTTCATTCTAGCTACAGTTAAAGGCGCAGTATAATCAGTTAACTTACCTTCTTGATCTTTTCTATAGTACATCTTAGGTAAAGTTATATCATAAGCATACTTATACCCTACATATACATTAGCTGCCTGTCCAGATAAATCCTTATTAGGTACAGTAAAGTAATCTATATTACTCTCTGTTAATCTTCCAGGTTCAATAGTAAAACCAGATTCAGTAGTACCTGAGAAGTTAGACGTAGCATTACCAGCTATGATAATAACAGGGTCAAGTGTGGTGATGTCACGATAAGGTAACCTACACTTAGAACGGTCGTTAGTAGAATCATACGACACAGAAGTTGCCTTGACATAGAAATCCATATGAGGGTTTACTTGCTGACCTGTACTAGTAACAATGATAGTTTCTTCTGGTGTTTGAGTTAAAGTAGCACTAAGTATATTATACCTAGCATCACCTCCTGTTCCTGTTTTAATTACAGTAAACATAGTATCAGAATCAACTTCTACATGATGAACATTACCAGGACATTCCCAATTAAACCAGCATTGAATTAAGTCTTGTTGTCCATCACTATAAGTACGATAGAAATATATTTTATTATCTGTCTTACCCCACATAGCGATGAAACTATTCTGTGTACTAGCTGCAAGACCGTCTACAGTAGCAGGGATGTACTCTGAAACAACTCTTCCTATATCTACAACCTTTGGCATTTGTCCTACACCTTGAGGCTGCATACCAAAGACTCTAGTAAAACCAGCTGTATCATGTGTCTTACTTAAAAAGTTTATATTATTACCTGTATCTACGGGATCTATCTTAGTATCCATACGGTAATTAGACAGACCTCTTATTAATGCAGTAGATGGGCTTAAGTTACCATCAGCAGAATACATTATAAACTGTTGGTTTTGGCTAAATAATAGTAAACCACTTGCAGTAGGAATAACACCATGTAATGTAGCTTCTTTAACACTAGAGCAACTTAAATCAATAGGGTCATCTGCAGTAACTGTTTTTGCACTAGAGAAGTAGAGATTAAAGTAATCTCCAGATTTACTCATAGACACATTATCAGCTGTTAAGAATCCAAGTCTATTGTTATTGTAGAAAACTTGTTGTATCGTAGCACCTTTAAAAGATGGATGCTCATTACTTTCGTTGTCGCCTACTAATCTAGGTGTACCAAATACTCCAGCTATACCACCTGTGTCTTCTATAACACTAAATGTAAAAGCATTCTTAGCTGTGTTATATAGTTTATGAGGCATGGTTGCTGAGTTAAGTCCTTTGTCAGCACCAAAGGCTCTTGTTTCTTCCCAAACACCTATACCTGATACACCATCTTCTGCTTTAAATTTAGCATAATAAGTAGCTTCAGCGGCGAAGGTATTAACAATTTTAATCTCTCTATCATGTATTGTTTCAGCAGCTAAATCTGTAATACTATCAACTTCATCTTTATAAGCAGTTAAAGAGTTCCCACCTTTACCACCTGTTACAGTAACAGTATAATCATTTGCACTCCATAATTCCAGAGTACTTCCTATCACTGCTGTGGACATGCCTGTAATACTATGACCATCTATAGCAGTTTTTAAAGCAGTTAGAATTTCTTTGGCATTTAAGAAGTTAGTAGTATCAGCATCATTAGTAGCTGTATCACCAGCTCTAGTGTTAACTGTACTTGTATATGTACTTCCTCCTGCTTTAATAACCACTTCATACTTTGCACTGTATTCAACTAAGTGCATTCTACATGTAGCTTGATATTCTTGTACAGCAGTTTCAGCTACAGACGTTACAGGTTTAAGTTTGTTAGTAATGATAGAAGTATCCCTAACATTTAAGAAATCATAATCTTCTCTGTTTAGAGCACTTAAATACTGCCTTGTATTACTTCCATAAGTAACAGCACATTTTACATAATCCCCATTACCATCTACTTCCGCAACGTTCCATACATGTATAGCAGCATCTGCTTCTGTAGCATTACCTACAATACATCCAAAATATTTCTCATCAGAATCACGATTCACGTAAAACCATTTCGCAGTATCTAAATCATTATTATCATAAGCAGTGCCACCTGTAGTAGCAGTTGCTAGTTGTGCCATGTATTTAAAACCAGGTCTTTTAGTTAAACCAAAAGTA
>VTLG01004669.1_pt1 | contig 15812 bp, 31 predicted proteins | sample 4694571 | NCBI WGS metagenome assembly VTLG01 (sample SAMN12604809, study PRJNA352737) | marine metagenome | biome: ENVO:00000447; feature: ENVO:00000209|ENVO:00000569|ENVO:01000036; material: ENVO:00002151; isolation source: viral sequences binned using virsorter ...
GCGAGGCTTTATACGTATGAAAGCAGAGGATGAAGCAGCAGACACAAACGATTATAATTGGTATAATCTTGATGTTCAGATTGAATACGATGAAACACAAATAAAGGTAGTATAAGACAATGAACATCTTTTTTCTCCATCCTGACATTGAAGAAGGTCAATGTCTTAATGACTTATGCACCTGTGTAGAATTAGAGTGGTCACCTATTCCTGATCCTGCCTGTCCTATTCATGGAGGTGATGACGAATGAGTAAATCAATCAAACAAATTCGGCGCGAACTACAAGATAGTGGCGACTCACATCTCCAAAATATGGAGAGAGAGTTAGATGACAATCAGATAAACTTTCTTAGACAACTACTGGAAGAGGAGTAAGACAATGCGAGTTGGTCCACAAAGTATCTTTGGCGTAAGCAAATTAAAGCTAGTACAAAGCACTGTCAAAACTGACAGGGTGGAGGAGGGTTACTTCCACACCGTTAGTATTGTTGCCATCGATGAAGATGGTGAAGAACAAACAATTGCTAATCTGTACAAAGATGGATACGGCGAAGAGAGTCGTATCCTGTTATCCACAGACTACACTGGTGTAGTAGATGGTTAACCTAATGATGTTAATTGGTGTAGTGTGTGCTATTGCAGGTTTGCATGGCACATACTACAACGAGTCAGTGCAAGAGCATTGGCTTTCTGTAATGGTAATGCTGTATGGTATCCTAATGATAGTGTGCAGCGTAGGTGTAAGGAGTATAAAAAGATGATGACCTTTTTTGAATGGTGTGATGAACTGGAACGCCGCTATGATCGTATGCCTCGTTGGTACTTCGATCTTATGCGGAGAAAATCAGAGTACGTTGAGTACTGTGACAGATGGAGAGAGCAGCATGGTATGTCGATTGAACAAACGGAACGATAGTAATGTTGTACCTGTCGAAGAGTTTTGGCAGAGAAAGGTAGATAAACTTCACGTACTTTATGACTACAATGTGATAAGCAAGGACGAATATGTCGAGGGACTTGTTCGTCTTGGCTTTAAGTTAAAGGATGTTCTTACAGCTATCGGAGAAGAGGAAGAGGAAGAATGAATATATTCTATTTACACAACGACCCACAAATATGTGCAGAATATCATTGCGACAAGCATGTTGTCAAGATGATTCTTGAGTATGCACAACTACTATCTACAGCACACCATGAACTTGACGGTATGCCAAGCATTGAATGTTACAAGTCAACGCACAAGAACCACCCGTCAGCAGTGTGGGCAAGGCAGAGTAAGCGTCACTATCGTTGGTTGTATAGACTGCTGTCCCACACCTGCCGTGAGTACAGCAAAAGATACAGAAAGATACATGCAACAGAGGCGAAAGGAATTGTTTCTAATTTAATGCATCTACCTCACAAACTACAATCAGTAGGTTGGGAAGACCCACCACAATGTATGCCTGATGAGTACAAAAGTATCAATGTTATCAGGGCATACCGTAATTATTATATTGGAGAGAAAGGAAGGTTTGCAAAATGGAAAAATGGATCGCCATCATGGTGGCAGCAACAGTCTTGTCAGGTTGTCTAGCTCCTGCTATGTTACTTACTTCTGGTGGACACAGTGTTATAAATTATCTGCAACTAGAAGATGTAAAAGAAAGACTTGACAATATAGAAAAGAAAGAATAACTATGAAAGACAGTTGTTATTCTTATATAGAAAGATTTGACAAAGATAATTATAGAGTTATAGTTGTCTCTGTCAGTGAAGATGGACGGGAAAGAACTAGGACTAAACTATTCCGTTCAATTATTGAAGCAACCAAATACAAGGAGAAGCAAGATGTTGGATCATCTTACAACGAAGAATGACCGTGAAATTTTCTTTCCTGTTTTCGAGCAGGAAGTTGTTGGTATCATCAGTGGTCTTGTGCCACAGAACTACAAGATGCTGACCAAGGGTGATGGCATTAGCGAGGAGGACACATGTCTGTCCATCGTTAAGTCTAACTATCGAGTAGTTGAGAACGAAGAGGTTCTCATTCCCTTGCAGGAACAGATGGTCAATCACTTCGATCCGTCAGTGTTGGAAGATGTACAGATCAAAGATCATATCACCAAGAATGGTGCAGTCTGCTATGCAGAGTACGTTCTACCTAAGATGAAACGTACTGTTGAAACTAAAACAGGACACAGTACTGACATTGGCCTACGGTACATTATGAAGAATACCTTTGACGGTTCTTCTTCTGTTGTCTTCTATGGTGGAGTGATTGATTTCTTCTGCACCAATGGACAGATGGCTGGACAGTTTGATGTGGCACGTAAGCGTCACACCAAGAACTTCCAAGTCGATGGGTTTATTCAGGCATTCGATGATAGCATTGAGCGTCACAAACATATTGTCGATCAGTATCAGAAGTGGGCAGACACTCGCATCTGGGACAGTCGTAAAGTGATGCACCTGTTTCGTACTCTCACCACTGGTACGACAGATGATCCTAAGAAACGTAATGGTCTGTCGGATCGTCTGTTTGCACAGTACCTTGACGAGGTACAGACACGTGGAAAGAATGTCTTCTCCGTTGTGTCGGCCATGACCCACTATGCCAGTCACGGTGATGACGGTCGCTTCGACTTGACTAGGGCAGGTGATAATGGTACACTGTTCAAGCGTCAAGAGCAGGTAAGCAAGTGGCTTGGTAGCAAGGTGTTTGCTGACTATCTTGAAGCAGCATAACAACAAATAGAAAGGATAGTAATATGGTTTACAATTACAAAGACCACACAGATATTCCAAGTTATATGCGTGCATATCTCATGGATGTTGTAGATGCTGACTACTTGGAAGAGGTAGACATTGAAGATATCAATGACTTTCTCAATGGTCTTGAAGAGTGGGAAAATGAACATCAGTTTGAAGTTCCTTCCTACTTAAACCACATCCACTAAGTTGTTGTAATGGGACAGGTTTACTACACCAGTGTAGTAGACTTGTCCCTAGTTTATTAAGGATAGATAGGTGAAACTATATACAAGTGATGAAGACTTTGACCTGCTACACTTAGCAGTAGATAAAGCAAGAAAGAATGCTAAAGAAATAAAAGTACCTAGACAATCTCTTATGAATATGTTAATGGATCATGCAAACTTTATCAGTGTAGTCAAGCAGCACGGTGAAGATGTAGAATACCCAACAGACTGAAAGGAAATACTATGCTTGTTAAAGAAATGCCGAAACGAGTTGCGCGTGTTCAACTTGAGATACATAATGATGGACTGTACGTGGCAGTGTATGACCATGAAGATGATCAAGGCTTGAGAACTTTATTTAAAGTTGCTCTTGAAGATTTGGTGAAAGATTGTTTGTCCGATCCAAACCTAATAATAAAACAGTTATCTTCTGATTTAATATTTGAATTAGATTGTCTGATAAACTATGTTAGTTCTTTTAGAAAAAAGAAGATATGTGAACGAGATATTGAATTAGATTTTCCTGACTCTGGATTTACGGACAGCTTCTAATGTTGTTAGAGAACATCAAACAATTTGTAGAAGAAATATCTAGAGTAGAATTAAATCATCTTGATCCTATACGAGTACGTATATTTTTATCAGGATTAATTCAGGAAGAGGAAATGAGAATGGGTGGATATACAACAGGAGTTATCCCTAGTTTAGTAAAAGAATTAAATGACTTACTAGATTTAGTAAATGATATTGAACCTGCTAGTAAATTACAGCATGATGATCTGTTTGAGATTGCAACAAGTCTAACAACTATAAGAGACAAAGTTGTTAAGGAGTTTCTAATATGACAACAGAAGTATTTCTTTTAAAGAAAGAAGTTCGTACACTTAATGAACAATTATATAATGAATATAAAAAAGTAAAAAACTTAACTGAACAAGTAAACTATTTGAAAGAAAAACTTTTTCTAACTGAAGCAGAATTAGAAACATTATATCAGAGAAGATTAAATGAAGGTTGAAATTATCTCTTGTCTTGGTACAGACCTAACTGTGGTAAACGCTGCACGTGTATCCTTTGACAAAGAGAGTGACTGGGAAGTAAATCATAGTGTTCGCAGAGAACTATCATCAAAAGACACTGCGTTGATACGTTACCTTGCCAAACACAATCACTTCACACCATTCACACATTGCATGATAACGCTACGTGAAACGATACCTATCTTTGTTGCAAGACAAAGGTTCAAACATACAATAGGATTTAGTTATAATGAAGTTAGTAGACGGTATGTTGATGACACTCCAGAGTTTTACACTCCAGATACATGGAGAGGTAAAGCAGATAATGCCAAGCAAGGTAGTAGTGAGAAAGAGATAGATATTAATCCTACTATACAAGGGATACCACCAGCATTAGTTGATGTGTACCAACATGCATTGAAGACATGCAAGTGGACATATGAAAATCTCTTGGACAAAGGTGTGTGTCCTGAACAGGCACGTATGGTATTGCCTCAGTCAATGTATACGAGTTATTATGTTACTGGTTCTTTGTCTGCCTTTGCACGTGCTTATAAGTTACGTATTGACAAGCACGCACAGAAAGAGATACAAGAACTAGCAGAGAAATGGAACGCAATCATTAAGGATTTATATCCTGTATCATGGGAAGCATTAACTAATGGCGAGTAAAAAAGAAATAGGAAATAACATAAAGATTGAACTGAACAAGCACCAACAGACAAGCATTGGTCATTCAAAAAATACTAACCCAAAGAATAAACATAAGCGTAAGAACTGGAAGAGGTATAGGGGGCAGGGTAAATGAAAAACCTGTGGGAAAAAGATCGTAAGACAATCTTCCGTGAGTTACTGTCTACTTACATGGAAGAAGGTTATAATAGAAAGGAAGCAAAGAAGTTAGCTTCCATTGAAACAGAGGAGATTATGGCAGGTGATATGGCGTTTGTCGATGAGTTATTAAACAACCAAGAGGAGTAAGTACAATGAAGAAGAAAGCCAAGCAGCGTGATCCTAACTGGCGTTGGATGCGTGCCTTGGGACACAAGGTAGTCAAGGACAAAACACTCTACTCACGTAAACTTAAACACAAAGGAACGAGAAAAGATGTACCGTCTGGTGAACAAGACCATCAATCAATCTATTGATACAGGAACACTAGACGAGATGCGTGATGTTCTTGAGTCAATAAAGTCCTTGACTAACCATCTTAAATACTCTAATAGATTAAGCCGTAGTCGGCGTAAGCTGACAGTCTATGGTGACACAAGCGAAACTGTTTATAGGATTGTGAAACTATGATGCAAACGGAAAGCCACGTTGTAAAGCGTGGTCCTTGTCCTGCATGTGATTCAAGTGATGCATGTATGACTTACAGTGATGGACACTCATGGTGTTTCAGTTGTTCTACTTACTTTAAACCAAACGATATGGAAGACATGACAATGCAACCACAACAAAGCACAGTACGACCAATGACAGCTAACGGACAGATCACTAGCATTCCTGATCGTAAAATATCAGAAGCTACTTGTAAGAAGTATAATGTACGTACAGTAAAAGATAACTCTAATAAGATTGTCCAACATCTATATCCTTACTACGACAAAGACAACAATCATGTAGGAGATAAGGTACGTAATCTTCCCAAAGATATACGTGCTATTGGTAATGTTGGACAGGGTGCACTCTTTGGACAGAACCTATTCAATCAGGGTGGTAAGTACGTTACCATCTGTGAGGGTGAACTAGATGCACTTGCAGCATATGAAATGCTTGGCAGTAAATGGCCTGTCCTCTCCATCAAGGATGGTGCAGCATCAGCATTACGTAACTGTAAAGCAAATCTAGAATACCTATCGCAGTATGAGAACATTGTTCTGTGTTTTGACAATGATGATTCAGGACGCAAGGCAGCAAAGCAGGTTGCCTCTTTGTTTGAACCTAACCAATGCAAGATCGTGCACCTTGAGTACAAAGATGCTTGTGACTACATTCAGAATGGTAAGCGTGAAGAGTTTACCCGTGCATGGTGGAACGCTAAGATGTACACACCAGCAGGTATACTTAACCTTGCTGACATGGGTGATGCATTGTATGAGGAAGGCAACTACAAGACCTGCCTCTATCCTTTTGCAGGACTAAATGAAAAGCTGTACGGCATACGTACTGGTGAACTGGTTACGTTTACAGCAGGTACAGGTACAGGTAAGTCAAGTGTCATGCGTGAACTAATGCACCATGTGCTTAATAACACAGAAGAAAACATTGGTGTTATTTCTTTGGAAGAGAATGTACGTTCAACTATCTTTCATCTCATGTCCGTTGAAGCTAACGCTCGACTATACATCAGAGAGATACGAGAGCAGTTCAGCCGTGAGGACTTGAATACTTGGCAAGAAGCAACGGTAGGTACACGTAGGTTCTTTGCCTTTGATCACTTTGGTAGTATGAAGACTGATGAGATACTTGGTCGCATTCGCTACATGATCAAAGCCTTGGACTGCAAGTGGATATTCCTTGATCACTTGTCCATTCTAGTATCAGGCTTAGAGGGTGACGATGAACGTAGAAACATTGACAACCTGATGACCAAGCTACGATCCATCGTGGAAGAAACTAACGTGGCACTATTGCTAGTATCTCACCTACGTAGGACAGGTGCAGATAAGGGACATGAGGACGGTAAAGAAGTAAGTCTTGCTCATCTACGTGGATCACAATCTATTGCACAATTGTCTGATGCAGTGGTCGCTATGGAACGTGATCAACAGTCTGACGATCCTAACATTGCTAACACTACCACCATTCGCGTTCTGAAGAACAGATACAGCGGTGACACTGGCGTTGCTTCTCACCTGTTCTTCAATGCTGATACAGGACGCTTGACAGAGGTTGACAATCTAGGTGATAATGGGGAGGAAGATAACTTAGAAGAGGCACTCTAATGGATGTAGTTCTGGACATTGAAACTGACTCTCTCGACGCTACACTGGTGTACTGTATCGTAGCAAAGGACAGAGAGACAGGTAAGCATTATGTTTGGAAGGGTGATCAGTGCATCAATACATTTCCCATGTTTGCTAAACGTGTGAACAAGTTTATAATGCATAATGGTATATCGTTTGATGCACCTACCCTTAACAGATTGTTAGGTACACAGATCAAGTTATCACAGGTAGAGGATACATTGATACTGTCTCAACTAACTAATCCTGTTAGAGAAAATGGTCATTCTCTTGAGGCATGGGGTGAGAAACTTCAGTTCAATAAGATTGACTTTAAAGATTTTAGTCACCTATCAGAAGAGATGGTCACATATTGTAAAAGAGATGTGGACATAACTGAACGTGTATGGATCAACCTTCAACCAGACATACAAAAGATTGATCGACGTTCTATTGATCTTGAATACAAGATACGTGCGTTAGTCAGTCAACAAGAAAGGAATGGGTTTACTCTTGATTTACAGAAAGCAACTAGCCTTACCGCACGGTTACAAGACAAGTCATTTGAATTGGAACGAGAAGTTCAAACAAGATTTGTTCCTGTTCCTGTGGCGATTAAAGAGGTTACACCTCGTTACAAAAAAGATGGTAGTCTTTCTTCTGTGGGTCTGCGGCATATACAAGACCCAACAACAGTTGCAGGACCGCACACCTCTGTTGACTACCAAACATTTAATCTTGCCAGCCGTCAGCAGATCGTTAATAGATTAATTAAATGTGGTTGGCAACCAGAGAAGTTTACTGAGAAAGGACATGCAATCGTAGATGAGTCTGTGCTTCGCGGAGTTGATATCCCTGAAGCACAGATGATTGCAGAATATCTTACGTTAAAGAAACGCATTGCACAGGTTCAATCATGGATTGATGCAGTACATGAGGATGGTAAAGTACATGGACAAGTTCTTACATTACGTGCTATCTCTGGTAGAATGGCACATCATTCTCCAAACATGGCACAAGTTCCTGCATCTTATTCACCGTATGGCAAAGAGTGTAGGGAGTGCTGGACTGTTGGAGATGCAGCTAATGTTCTTGTTGGTTGCGATGCTTCTTCGCTTGAACTACGTGCACTAGCACATTATCTTAACGATCCTTCTTTCACAAAAGAAGTTGTGGAAGGTGACATTCATACAGCAAATCAAAGGGCAGCAGGTCTTGATACACGTGATCAAGCCAAGACATTTATCTATGCTTTCATCTACGGTGCAGGTGCAGCAAAGATAGGTCAGGTTGTTGGTGGTACATCACAAGATGGTCAACGTCTGATAGATACATTTCTCGGTAATGTTCCTGCCCTTGCTGTACTACGAGAAAGAGTTGACAAAGCAAGTCAACGTGGTTATCTTAAAGGTCTTGATGGTAGATGGTTAAAGGTTCGCAATCAACATGCAGCAGTTAACCTTCTCATACAAGGTGCAGGTGCAGTTATCTGTAAGCAATGGCTAATTGAAATAAATAGTTTGGTGCGGCAGCATCAGGTCAAAGCTAAGTTAGTTGCATCCATACACGATGAGTATCAGCATGAGGTATATAGACCACAAGCTGATAGGTTTGGTGAACTAACAAAACTTGCAATGAAGAATACAGAAAGGAGTTTGAAAATTAAATGCCCACTAGACAGCGAATACAAGATAGGCCAGAACTGGTCAGAAACACACTGATACAATTATCAGATACTGAAATTAAATTGTACACTGAGATAGGTCAGGCACGTTATGATAATAATAGAAAGAAAAGTGTAAAGGACACTGCAGCTAAACGAGATAAAAGTGATCCTTATAAGTTTGATATTCTTGGTGTTGCTGGAGAGTTAGCACTATACAAAATGATTGGTGAGTATCCACATGGTGTTATGGATATTGGTGTACGATCAATGGAAAGAGGAACTGATAAAGGAGATTTACTTCTTGATGGTCTTACCATTGACGTTAAGACAACAGATCATGTGAATGGTAGACTACTTGCCGTGAGCAATAAGTGTCTTGGAGTTATTGATCTATTTGCTTTAGTTATAAAGCTATCAGATAATAACTTTATGTTAAGAGGATTTTACCCCTGCCCTATGTTGATTAAGGAAGATAACTTTAATAGAGCAGATGGTAAATTTGTTAGACCCTGTTATAACGTAGGACAAGAGGAGTTGATGGACTATGCAGTAGCACTAAAAAAATTACCACCACTGAAAAAAAGTGCTTGACTATCTGACTAAGGTCAGGCATACTTCGCAAATCGTTGAATGAAAAGCCGCATAGTGTGGCGATTAAAACTGAAAGGAAAGTTAACATGAGTGATGTACATATTATTTCTGGCAAGGCTTATTGGGCAAGCATTCTTTCTCCCAACACAACCTACGAACCAGTATACTCTGTCGATGTTTGTTTAGATGAGGATACTAAGAGTTTGGTTGAAAGCCTTGGTCTTAACGTGCAGAACAAGGGTGATGATCGTGGAGACTTTGTAAAGATCAAGCGCAAAGTTTACAAGCGTGATGGCTCTGAACGTCCTGCGCCTATCGTTAAAGACTCACAGAATAATAACTGGGACAGTAGTCTTATTGGTAACGGTAGTATGGTCAATGTTAAGTTTGCTACATATGAGTGGGAGTACAATAAGAAGAAGGGTGTAGCTGCTGACCTGATGGGTGTGCAGGTTGTTGACCTTATTTCATACGGTGACAATAATGATTTTTCTGCAGTAGAAGGTGGATACACTGTGGGAAATAACGAACAAGTAGGTGAAGACGTTCCGTTCTAACCGTCCCTAACACGGGGTTGCTATTATCTTAGAGCAACGATTGCTGACAGGTGTGGAGAGGGACTGTCAGACTATGTAATTAACTTAACAAAGGAACTAGACTATGACTAATGAAGGTAAACTACTTAGTGCTTTGCGTAAGAAGATGCGTGTAACTCGTAAGACTGCTATCCAACGTGGATGGTCAGAGAATCTTACTGCAGATATTTCTCGTCTGCGTAGTCGTGGCTTTGATATTGATACAGTCACCGCTAAAACGCCTGAAGGTGAAACGTACACTCGCTATCGTTTGATGGCTGAACCGCAAGCAGCAGCATAATATAATGACAACAGCACAGAAAACAATAGACACTTTGGTAGAGGACATTTACAGTCTGTTTACCAGTAATGAACCTACAAAAATTCCTGCTAATGTTTTGCAGGACTTTGCCAAGGATGTTACTGATGCTGTTGTCAACTCTCTTACTGAGGAAAGAAAGCCAAGAAATAATTTAAGGTTATCAATGATTGGTCAACCAGCAAGAAAGGTATGGTACTCTGTCAGATCAACTGAACAGGAAGAATTGGCTGGGTCTGATTATATCAAGTTCCTGTATGGAGATATCCTTGAAGCACTTCTTGTCTTTCTTTCCAAAGTATCTGGACATAAAGTATCTGATCAACAGAAACAGGTAGTACTGAATGATGTTGTTGGTCATCAAGATGCGGTAGTTGATGATGTTCTTGTTGACTTTAAGAGTGCATCATCATTCTCTTTCAAGAAGTTTACTGAGGGTATGGTATTCAAAGATGATCCGTTTGGTTATGTTGCACAGTTATCTGCGTATGCTCAAGCTAACAATGCCAAGGAAGCTGGATGGGTTGTCATTGACAAGACAACAGGTCAGATAGCTTACTGTCCAGTACATCGAATGGAGATGATAAATGCTTCACAAAAGATTGACTATCTTAGAGATGCTATCAAAGATAGTGAACCACCTTCTCGTTGTTATGATGATGTTCCTGACGGTAAGTCTGGGAATATGCAGTTGGCTGTTGGTTGTAACTATTGCCCTTATAAGTTTGATTGTTGGTCGGATGCTAACAATGGTAAGGGACTACGTGCATTCCAGTACGCAAACAGTGTAAAGTATTTAACTAATGTAGATCGTGAGCCAAATGTCCCAGAACTACAAATTTAGATCACGCTCTGAGCGTAGAGCAGCAGACTATCTAATAGATTTAAATATTGATTTTGAGTTTGAACCACATTACATTCCATATATGTGGATTGAATCTAAAAAATATCTTCCTGACTTTATTCTACCATCTGGTATTATCTTAGAGGTAAAGGGAAGGTTTACTTTGGATGATAGAAAGAAACATCTTTTTCTTAGGCAGTCTAATCCTGACTTGGATGTAAGATTTGTATTCGATAACCCTAACAAGAAATTAAACAAAGGAGCAAAGACTACCTATGCAGACTGGTGTAATAAGAATGAATTTATATTCTGTAAGTTATCTGACGGTATTCCTGACAGTTGGTTAAATGAGAGAGGGAACAGAAAAGTTTCTGGTAGAAGTAGAAAGTCTCGTAGAAAACAAAGTAACAAGTCCTGAACAGATAATGTTTCTTGGTGTTGTCCTACAGGCAATGCTTGACGCAACTAAACCAGAAAATAATAGAGAATCTAATGAATCTAAAACAGCACGTGATGCTGCAAAGGCATGGTTCTTTGCCTCTGTAGGTGTTACGGCTGAAGACTTTAGTACTGTCTGCGATATAGCAGGGATAGATGCAGACTATGTTCGTAGTTTTGCATTCAAGGTTCTAAAATCTAAAGAAATTAAATATGTACGTAGACGTATCAATGCCGTCCTTACATTTGACTAGGAGAAAACAAATGGATAGAGATACAGAAATTGTTAAGATGTATGCTGAACTTCCAAACTTTAAGTTTGATGAATCAGATTATATAGATGAGATGCATGAGTACATTTCGTCTACATATAAAGAACACTATGCAAAAGGTAAATATCAAGCTACAGATATCATCCTTGACAGTGGGCATGGTGAAGGTTTTGTTATGGGTAACATCTTGAAATATTGGAAGAGATATGGTAACAAGGAAGGGAAGAATAGGAAGGACTTGCTAAAGATTATTCACTATGCGATAATCATGCTTTATGTCCACGATCATGTAACCAAGGGAGAATAGAATAAATGCCTACATTCCGATCCAATGAAAATCCAATGTTCCGTTCTAAGTTTAGCGAAGATATATTCAAACATAAGTATGCACATCATGGTTGTGAAACGTGGTCAAGCCTAGCCTCGGTTCTCGTTGATGATGTATGTAATACCTATCTAAAAGAAGATGAGAAAGAACAGTTAAAGGAGTATATTACTGATCTAAAGTTTATTCCCGGTGGCAGATATTTGTACTATGCTGGTCGCACAAATAAATTTTTCAATAACTGCTACCTTCTACGTGCAGAAGAAGATACACGTGAAGACTGGGCAAATCTTTCATGGAAGGCAGAGTCATGCCTGATGACAGGTGGTGGTATTGGTGTTGACTACTCTGTATACCGTGAAGAAGGTAGAGTGCTTTCTGGTACTGGTGGTCTTGCCTCTGGTCCTATACCAAAGATGATGATGATCAATGAGATTGGTAGACGAGTTATGCAGGGTGGTAGTAGACGATCCGCTATCTATGCCAGCCTTAACTGGAAACATTCTGACATAGAAAAGTTTCTTGTCAGTAAGAACTGGTATGATATGCCAGTTGGCAATACAGAATTTTCTATTGGTCAGATTAAAGAACAAGACTTTAACTTTATTGCACCACTAGATATGACAAATGTTAGTGTTAACTACGATACTGAATGGCTATTAAATTACTGGGAGACAGGTGATGTTGGGTCTACTTTTAAACAGAATGTACGACAAGCCTTGCAAACAGCAGAACCGGGATTTAGTTTTAACTTCTTTGACAAAGAAAATGAAACACTTCGCAACGCTTGTACGGAAGTTTGTTCGGAGGACGATTCGGACGTATGTAATCTAGGATCAATCAACCTTGGTCGAGTGAATACTATTCAAGAGTTTAAAGATATAGTTACACTTGCAACTAAGTTTCTTATCTGTGGTACATTCAAAGCAAAGCTACCCTATGAAAAAGTATACGATGTTCGTATTAAAAATCGTAGGCTTGGTCTTGGATTAATGGGCATGCATGAATGGTTGATCAAGCGTGGTTCTAAATATGAGGTAACACCTGAGTTGCATCAGTGGCTTGGTGTATATAAAGGTGTGAGTGATGATGTATCTAAAAAATCTGCAGATGAATTTAATTGTAGTAGGCCAGTAGCTAACCGTGCTATTGCACCTACTGGTAGCATTGGTATTCTTGCAGGTACAAGCACAGGGGTAGAACCTATCTTTGCTGTAGCATACAAGAGACGGTACTTAAAAGGTGGTACACGCTGGCACTATCAATATGTGGTAGACAGCGCAGCGCAGGAACTTATTGATCTGTATGGTACTGATCCTAATGATATTGAATCTGCTCTTGATCTTGCTGAAGATTACAAACGACGTATGCAGTTTCAAGCTGACGTTCAAGACTATGTAGATATGTCTATATCTTCTACAATTAATCTACCAGCATGGGGAAGCAAGCTAAACAATGAAGACACTGTTATGGACTTTACTAACACTCTTGCTTCTTACGCACATAGGTTACGTGGCTTTACTGTATACCCTGATTCATGTCGTGGTGGGCAACCACTAACGTCTGTTCCTTACAGCGAAGCTGTTGATAAGCTGGGTGAAGAGTTTGAAGAAGGTCTTGAGACACATGACATTTGTGATATTACTGGACATGGTGGGAGTTGTGGAGTTTAATGCTTACATACCATACGTATAAAGAAGTTCTACCTAAAGAACTGTGTGATGGCTTTCTAAATATTGCTAAAGAAATAAACAGTCAGGAAGCTGACGTATATGAAAGTGGTGACAATGTACGTCTTGAAGAAGTAAGGAACAATAGGATTGCTTGGTTAGAAAATCCTGAACTTACTTCCATTCTACAACTGTACGCAGAGACAGCTAATAAGGAAGCAGGATGGAACTTTCACATGAATTGTTTTGAAAGTCCACAGATATCCTTCTATGGTAAGGGACAGTTCTATGACTGGCATATGGATGCTGGTGTAGAACTTCCTTCTGATCCTTATACAAGAAAGCTAACAGTGTGTGTTTCACTAAACAGTGAGTTTAAGGGTGGTGATCTTCAGGTACAGAAGTGGGTGCATCCTCAAGCTGGAGATAGGTTTGCTACTCTTAAAGATATGAGAAGAACAGGGAGCATTGCTGTCTTTCCTTCCTTTATCTTCCACCGTGTTACAAAAGTAAAAGAAGGAGAGAGATGCTCTCTTGTCTGTTGGTTTAGAGGAGAAAGGTTTACTTAACTTTTTTCTTGACAACTGTTGTATACTATAGTAATATATGCATTGTACGACCATAGTGGTGTACTTAATTAACTTGCTTAACAAGGAGATAACAATGAATTTTATTGATTACATTAACAAAAATTCAAAGACACTTCCAGACTATATGTTGGGGTTTACTTTTGAAGATTTATTTAAACGTGTGCCAAGTAATGTTGGTGCATTCCCACCTCATGATGTAGAAAAGGATGGTAATTTTTATAAGCTAACACTTGCTGTTGCTGGTTACTCAAAAGAAAATATTAATATTGAATTAAAGGATAGTATTCTTACTGTTGTTGGCGATAGAGATGGCGATGATAGTAGAAACTATATTGTATCAGGCATTGCGGCACGTAAGTTCCGTAAATCATTCTCCTTGTCTGATGCTATGGAAGTAAGAGATGCAGACTTAAATGATGGTCTTCTTACTATTACATTGGAAGAAGTTGTTCCTGAAGAAGAACAACCTAAATTGATTGAAATAAAGTAGGCATAATACTTAGGGGTGTGCTATTACCTCCAGCGCACCCCTTTTTTTATAAAGGAATACTATGAGTTTTTTAGATACTGAACCAACAATTAAAGTAGATTTAACAACTACTACTTGTGATAATCTTGTTGTAGAAATATTAAAGACAGTTATATTAGATGATCTTAGTAGTGACCTAATTGAAGATGAGTTAAAGAATGCTATGCTAACAACACTAGAATATTTTATGATACCCTCAGAGTTTAATACATTTAAAGAACTTACAGAAAAAATTGCAGAGGAAGCTGCTGATGAGTAGTCTTCCTACAATATACATTGGTTACGATCCTAAAGAAAAAGTTTACTGTGATGTTCTTGAGTATAGTATAAATAAATACGCATCCTCACCTGTAAATATTGTTAGACTAAAACAGGACAGTGTAAGGCGAACAGGTTTATACTGGCGAACAAAAATTATAAAAGATGGTCAGCAGGTAGATTCATTTGACGGTAAACCATTTTCTACTGAGTTTAGTTTCACACGTTTTCTTGTACCGTTTTTAAATGTTCATCAAGGTCATGCTCTTTTTATGGACTGTGATATGTTCTTTAGAAGTGATGTAATAAAACTATTTAACTTATTTAGATATAGAGATTTTTCTGTTGCATGTGTCCATCATAAATATTTTCCTAATGATAAATATAAAATGGATAATCAATTACAAGAAGTTTATTACAGAAAGAACTGGTCTAGCTTTATGTTATTTAACTGTGGTAATCCAGAATTAAATGAGTTAAAAATATCAGATGTAAATACAAGCACTGGTAGTTGGTTACATGGTATGCATTGGGCAGAAAATATTAAACCAATAGCTGAAGAATGGAACTGGCTTGATGGGCATTCATCTGAAGACATTGATCCTAAGTGTGTACACTTTACAACAGGTGGACCGTTGTTTAGAAACTGGCAAGGCAAAAGAGAAATAGATGATAAGTATGCAAAAGAATGGAATGAATTATATAGGGAGATGAGTGAACAGTATGACTAAGTTTGTAACATCATTTAGTGATAGTGGTTATATAAGCTACGCTAAAAATATGCTAGAATCTGTAGCAAAGTTTTGG
>VTLG01006393.1_pt1 | contig 15811 bp, 19 predicted proteins | sample 4694571 | NCBI WGS metagenome assembly VTLG01 (sample SAMN12604809, study PRJNA352737) | marine metagenome | biome: ENVO:00000447; feature: ENVO:00000209|ENVO:00000569|ENVO:01000036; material: ENVO:00002151; isolation source: viral sequences binned using virsorter ...
ATTTCACATACGGGAAGCGATTCGGTCGATAGAAAACGGATCGTTTGAAAGCCACCATTAACGTCATACCCGGATTACCTTTAGTCCCTCGTTGCCATACACCTCGGATACCGTTGACCTTACCGAGGAACTGTTTTTTGCCTTTCACGAGACCGCTTTTTCTCCCGGCGATGTTTCCATAGGCATTGAGCTTCTTACTCGGCGTAGGTACTGGCACACCGAACCGGCCGCGGCTCGACTGCTGTCCGCCTTTAATCTGCCAGCGGAGATACTTCTCTTGAATGTCTTTGATGAATAACGTCGCGAACTGTTTGACTTTGGTCGCCCTGGTAAACCCGAACGCGTTCTTAGTGAAGGTCGTCGGCCTGTCGATGTAGGCGGGTATCACATGCTTGAGACGCTTGTTAATATCTTTCGCCGTGAGATTGAGACCGACCTCGATGGCGTACGGCATCTCTTTCTTTTCGACTTGCTTAAGGGATTTCATAATCCCTTTCATGTCGACGTTAACGCCTATCTTTACGGCCAAAGCTCATCCCTATTCTCGACGCCCAATCGCGGACGGTGTGTTGATCGATCCCCAATGCTCGAGCGACGGTGCGCGTGGATTGGCCTCGCGTAATCCGATCGGCGAGCTCGTGGGTCCATTGATCCCGTTGTGTCGGTCGGCCTCGTTTAGACACGGCGGATGATCTCCAAGGCTTCATGTGCAGTTCGTACGATATGCACGGGCGCCCCGTTCCAACCTTGGTGCCATTCTTTTTGGTCTTCAGTAAGTCCGGTGGGTGGATGCTTGCGAACGCTTGCGAGTCCTTTCACTTCAACGAGTAGCGTCGTGTTACGAAAACCAACCAATAAATCCGGTACACCAGCGCCCACATCGGAGAGACTTTGCACCGTCGCGCCTACCTGTCGCAGTGCGGCAACGACTTCGGTTTGTGTCTCATCGACTCGGCCTCGCTTTCTCATGCGCTGGTTTCCTCGAGATACAGTTCGCCCCTTTTCCCCGTGGAACCAATCCATCGGGTAATCAGTCTTTCCCCTAGAGCGTGAGCTCAACACACGGAGTAATCGTGCGGCGTATCTGTTTTATAAAAACATTCCACGGGCGCCAGTTGTGAGGGCGTCGCACAGTGCTGGCTTTTTTTCTTTACTCGTTCCCGTTCACTCGGGACTGTGGTGTTTTGTGTGCTGCGGCCCATGCAGGCCCATAACTAAGTGGCACTGACTCCCCTTACTCGCGGGGCGCGACCATCCAAAAGGAGCGCCCCGGGAGAGGGTCGGTCAGGGTCTGCTCTAACCCGTTCCTTGTGTCAAAAGATTTTACCCCCGGGACGCTATTCACTAACTCTTCGCTTCACTTCAAACCATTGGATTCGGTTTACACCTTCAGGCGGTTCATCGATGTAGATTTCTCTTTTCTTTCGCAGCATGTCCGAGAGGCTCGGTTGTGAGATGCCCATCAAACGGGCAAGCTCGACTTGTGTGAGTTTTTTCTCGACCTTGAAAGAATTCAGCGGAATCGCCACCAATCGCACTCCATCGGTAAAACCGATATTTATCTTATTTGCGATAATTTAAAATGGCAAGACACAACGTGTTTTTGTCACCTTTTTGTAATCGTTGTAAACTTATAGGTAACAACTATATGATGAGGTTTACCCGAGAGGGCTTTAGTACAAATGGCCTATACGAAATTAACTGAAACGTGGGATCGCAAACGCCGTGAGCTCGGACTCACTCAGGCCGATCTCGCGCAGTCGTTAGGTATGTCACAAAGTAGCGTGAGCGACTATCTGAATGGCAAGATGCCTCTCGGTCTCGAGGCCGCGCTGAAGTTTGCCGAAGCGCTCGAGGTCGATCTAGGGCTGATATACGAGGAGGAGATTCCTCTCCCGGGTTGGTCATGGGCGGAACGAGTCGCCAGTCTTTCGCGGGCCGAGCGGGACGACCTGATGGCGCTCATCCTCAAGGTAAATCAAACAGAGGGATAACGCCGTCCTCGTCTCCCAGTCACATTTCTCATACGCCGCGGCGAGGTCCTCGATCTCGTCCATACGACACACCTGCGCGGCCTGTTCATAGTCCATGCACATATAGGTAACGCGAATATTTCGCGCTTGCAATACTTCGCCGGTCAGATTCGATCTTTACCGTTTAACGTTTGGGTTTAACGGTTATTGAATACTTTTAACGGTTGCCGTGTACGTGTTAACGAGAGGAGTTTAACGCTCGACCGACTGATTGGATCGTAGTTCGATAGGTTAAACGCGTGATCCGGTCGTGCGTTCGCATCGACTAACAGCTCCGCATTCTTGCGGTTAATGGAATCGATATGGTGTATCCCCGCATCGGTAGGCCATTCGAATCGTATCTCGGTCATCCGGGTATTCAATGGGTTACGTCGATGTCGTATAAACCCGGTATCCATCGCTCCAGCTAGTGATTCACTGACTCGGCTCGTCGTGATGTCGAGCTCGCTGGCGAGATCATTGAGGAGAACCCATTCCTGTCCGCACATGTGACGGTACTGGGTAGAGCAAAACAACGCTCCTTGTCGTAGCGTGGATACGTCCATCAATATCATTTCGGCGATGGTCTCTACCGTATGATGTGCGATGGCCTCGCGTACCTCGTTGAATGAGCCGAGACCCGTCGTATCGCCTAACGCCGTGTGGATGTGATGCGCGTACGAATCAGCAATCTCAATGAATCCTTTTAACGGTCGTAGTGTGTCCTGCTCGATCGCATAAAACGGAGGGTGATCGGATGGCTCGTGGCCTTCTACCCAATCGCTGAGATGATGATCGAGAGCGTCGACTTGTTTGGGACCGAGCAATGCCATACGCGTTTGGATGGCCCGAAGCGATAGCGTCGCATTCTCTGGGTGCTCCCGGTTGGCTTCGATCAACATCCCGCCGATGAGATGACCGCACAAAATAGTGCGGAGCGGTTGGAACCCGGTCCATTGTTGAGTGAGTGCTCGAGTCCATACCACCGCCAGCGCGGGCGATAACAACTCGGTCGGATTCTCGGCGCGGATTACTCCCTCGATTATTTTCATCGGTACTACCTATATTTATTGCATTGGCGATTTTATCGGAATATCGTCATTACCTATTTTTTATCAAACTATCGAAATTTAATCCAAATGTCACATCCTGATCCCTACGAACGAGACTTCGGAACTCCCTTATTCAAGATGGTGCGATCGAACGCGCCAGACACCTCGCGAGAGGCAGCCCAGCGCATCGACACCACCGCAAAAGAGAAACTCGTCTATTCGGTGATCGAATCGAGTCCGCATGGTCTGACCGGGAAGGAAGTCGCGCAGCGCCTCAATCGTCCATTCAATTCCATTAGCGGACGGCTGACCGGGCTCACCGATAAAGGCTATATCCGCGACACCGGACGGCGTCGAGATGGGGGTCGAGTGATGGAGACATGTTAGAGAGGACCTATTCCATATGGAAATACCAACCCAAGGAGAGCCCCCGGCTCCGGGAGAAACTCACCACCGTTCTCACCGAGGATCTCGCGATCCTGCGGGCAGTGCGGATAGCCAAGGAGCACCCGGATCAATCGTGGGCAGTCGTCGAGGAGACGATGAACCGAAAAGACCCAGGGCGCCACAAAATACTCGACGTCTTCGCAGCGTCCCGGTCGACCCATCGGGTCACTATCAAGTGATCGATGTCTGGTTACGACTCGACGCGCTTCGACCGAAAGGCTACAACGCCTTCTTACTCGATGGCGCGTTCTGGTACGTCTCCACCAAATGGGAGAGCACCGAGAAGGTCGACGAGTACACGATCGCGTGCATGAACACCAACACGGGCAGCCTCGAGCGCATACATCAATCCGTACATGTCCGCCCGGTCGATCTCGCTGGCGTGACACTGAACGCGGACGCCTTTACCAATGACGAGCTCCGCGAGTCTCTCGATGGTCGGTGTCTGAAACTATTCCACCTGATTACCGCACTACGAGGAGAAGAATAATGGCACTCACACAAATTCCGTTCGAACAATCGACCTCTGAATTCGAACTCGTCCCTGCCGGGGTCCATCCGTGTCGGTGTTGCATCATCGCCGATCTCGGCATGGTCGACTCGACACAATGGGGAATTAAACGAAAAGTATATATCGCCTTTGAATTGTTAGGGACACAGATGCAAACCGATAATCGACCGTTCTCGGTCGGTCGGTCTATGAACGTATCTTTACATGAAAAGGCCACCTTGAGAATGAGCCTCGAATCATGGCGCGGCAAAAGTTATAGCCAAGCGGACATAGAAGAAATGGGGGGGCAATTCGACATCAAGAAATTGCTCGGCGTGCCGGCTACTCTCAACATCATGCACGAGGAAAAAGAGGGTTTCGCTGGCGAGAGCGCCCGAACGTTTCCCGTGATCCAGGGCATTATGCCAGGGCCGAAAGATTGCCCAGCGATGGTGTCCGCTCCGATCTTTTTCGATTGGGACGCACCCGATACCGAGACGGTATACAACACGCTCCCGGAGTGGTTGATCAAGCGCATGGGCAGCGATCCGCGGAAGCCGATCAATACCGCCGTACCACCCGGCACCGTCCACGCCGTAGTACCCAGAGGCCCGCAATTGGCTCGGGATGCACTCGAAGGATCGTCGCGCGCTGCTACACCGGCCCCGGTTCAACCACCAGCACCACCCGCAGCCGATGGCCCATCGTTTGAAGATTTCGATGACGACATCCCGTTCTAATGAATATTACATTCCACGATATTTATCAGAACTCTAAGGAGTGGGACGAGATCCGCGCACCCATGCCGACGGCGAGCAGTTTTCACAAACTACTCACGCCGGCGAAGTTACAGCCCGCGAAGTCGGCCGAGCTGTACGCGTGTGAGCTCGCCGGTCCGATGCTGGCCGGTGAGCCCCTGGAAGGTTTTAAGGGGAACAGTTGGACCGAGCGTGGACACGCACTCGAGCCCCAGGCTCGAGCCGCCTATTCGGAAATCGCTAATCTCCCGGTCGCGATCGTGGGTTTTGTCACTGCCGAGCTCGAGAAATGGCTTATCGGTGCCAGCCCGGACGGATTGGTCGGCGAGGACGGGCTCCTCGAGATTAAAAACCTCGCGTACCACAATCATATTAAGTATGTGGACGCCTATTACGAACGGAGGGAGATCCCTCACGAGTTTCTATGCCAGGTCCAGGGACAAATGCTGGTAACTGATCGCAAATGGTGCGATCTCTTTCTCCACCATCCCCACAAAAATATTCCGAATTGTTTGATTAGGATCGAACGAGATCCGGTCATCATCGGGCGCCTCGAGTCGGCATTGATTCAAGTGTTAACGAAACGAGACGCCATTTATGAACGGCTGCACGCCGTTGTTCAACAAGCACAGGAGTAGCCTTATGGCTGTATCTAATAAAAACGTTGCCACACTTCCGACCGCGTCCGATAGGGAATCGGTCGCTCTCTTGAAGCCGATCCGTACCATTTTGCTCACGTTCCATATAGAAAGTTTGAGTCCGTTGATCCAACACCGATGGAGTGAGAAATCGCTCCAACAAATGCGGGATAAGCACCAAAAAAAGACCGGTAATACGCGGGAAAAACGCGACCCGGAGGCGGAATATAAAGCCGCCATGTATAGAGACGAGGACGGGGCGTATGGTTTCCCATTGCACGCGATGAGCTCCGCCTTGTTAGAGGCCGCACATAAGGACATAGGAATCACTAAAAAAAATGTATCGAAGGCGGTCTTTTTTTCCCGGCCTCCGCGTGGTGGTGACGACAATATCGTCCCGATGACTTGTTCTGAACCGTGGCAACGCGAGGACCATGTCCGCCTGAGTATGAACTCGACGGACTTACGGTATCGGCCACAGTTCGATGAATGGGGGGCTGAACTCACCGTTACGATCGATATAGAGCTCCTCCACAAGGATGATTTCATTACGTTAATCAATCGCGCCGGGTTTGGGGTAGGTATCGGGGAATGGAGACCCGAAAAAGGCGGCGAATACGGACGGTTTGAAATCGACACATCGAAAGAAATGACCGAGATTACGTTGTAATTAGTCCGGGCACGGCGGGGCTTGGTCGGCTTGGTCGGCGAGGCATGGCAGGCATGGCGAGGCGAGGTGCGGCTTGGCAGGGCGAGGCCTGGTCGGCAAGGCAAGGCATGGCAGGCGAGGCTTGGTCGGCGAGGCACGGCGAGGCAAGGCACGGCACGTTATGGCAGGCGTGGTGAGGCATGGTCGGCGAGGCACGGCACGGCACGGCATGTTATGGCAGGCGTGGCGAGGCAGGGCTTGGTGAGGCAGGCTGGGAGCGGCTTGGCGTGGTAGGGCGGGACATGGCGAGGCGAGGCTTGGTTTTTATTAATGAATAAGGGGAACAATATGTACCAATGGAAAAAGAAATATTCGCACCAGGGGATCGATCCAAATTTGGCCGGTGAGGAATTGGAACGCATCCGGGACGAGCGCAACAAACTCGATCCCGGGGTCATCGTCGAGGAGTCGACTCCGGTATCGGCGCCATTACACCCCGCGTTCACATGGGACGACGCGACCGCGGCGCATAAATTTCGAAAAACAGAAGCGCGCCGGCTCGTCGAGTCCATCATTGTCATCGATGAGATCGCAGGCACCCCACCCGCTCCCGCGTATTATCACGTTAAGACACAAGGCCAACCGCGATATGAACCGGTCGAGCTGGTGGTCGACTCAATGGACTTATACGCCTCGGCCCTGATCGAGATCGAGAAACAAATGTCGGGGCTCACGATCGCACTCGAGAGGCTGAAAGAGGCCGCCGGTCGATCGGAGCAACCGGAGCATCTCGGGCGTATTTCCATCGCGATCGAGACCGCTCGAGCGCTCGATTCGGCCATCACGGCACTGCATTAGGGATTAGTTATGCCAATCGACTATATGACGTTGAAAAAATTCCGGGAGACCTATCCAGATTTGCATGGCTCGATGGCTTCCCTACGGTGGGAAGTTCAAAACCGTCAATCGAACGGGTTGATGGATCAAAAGGTGATTTTGGAAGTATTCGCGACGAGAGAGAAAAAACGGGCTCGTATTCTCATCTCGCCGAGTCGTTATTTTCGTTGGTTAGGCGTCACCGCTACGCAAGCAACAGCGTAGCGGCTTCTCTGGCTTGTTTCTTTTGCTCATGCGTGTAGCGCTGAGCCATCGCGAGCGACTTCCAACCACCACCGGCCATGAGCTGCATGAGTGAGGCGCCGGCGTCACCTAAACGCGTTGCGTACGAATGCCGAAAGTGATGGAGCGTTAACACTTCCCCATACTCCTCGTCCGCCTGATCGAGCCCGGCACGTTCTCGAGCGTTTCGGAAAGGTGCGTCGACTTTCCATACGACCTCCGGGCCTTTTCCCTTCCTGGGGGGAAATACGCGCTTGCTCTCGTTACTTCTAAATTCTTGCTCGTGGGCGCGGAGTAACATCGCGGTGTCTTTGCTAATAAATGCGCTCCGGGTGCTATCTGTTTTGGTAGTGCCTCGGTTAAAAATTAATTCCGCTCCAATAATCGGGTCGTCGTCGATCCATTTGACCCGGCTCCAGGTGAGCTTGAGCAACTCGCTTTTTCGGTTGCCAATCTGCCAGCTAATTTTGAGAAAAATGGGGAGCATTCGATCGCCTTTGAGGCCACTCTCGTCGGCTATCGTTTCCGCGGCTTCGATGAGTTGATCGAGCTCGTAGCGTTCGATAATGCGCTCGCGGGATTTACTGTTTTTGTGTCGATCGTTGGCATCGGCTTTGATGACATTGCGGGAAATGAATTTCGCCCGTAACGCATTTTGGAGAGTGGTCGAGAGAATCGATTCCATGCCATATCTTCGACCCGGTGACCAATTGCGCTCCTCGGCGTACATGTCGAGACGCGTTTCGAGGAGATCCCAGGTAAGTTTGTCGAGGGAAATATCGCCAAGGTGCATACCATTTTTTGCTTGGTTGATATTCTGTCTAAAACTGATCCAGGAGCTCTCGGAGAATTCTTTATGGTTGCCGTTTTTGATCTTGTCCCGGTTGTTCGTAATCCACTCAACCAGGTCGGAAAAGGTCATCGAATTCTTCGATTTTTCGAGGACCTCACCGTCTCCGCTGAGTCGTCGCTCGAGGTCGTTGATGTACTGTTGTGCTTCGCGTTTGGTGTTGAATAATTTCTCGATATTCAGGCCTTGTTTTGGTCGTTGCACCCGAATCCGGTAATAGGTCCTATTCGTTCGGCTATCGATCCATTTTTTTGCTTTGATTTCTCTCATCGTTTCCTTTCCTCTATCCCTATCCCCACCTGTTTGACTAAAATAGATGTGGTGAAAATGTTCAGCTTGTCTAAAACCCCTAAAAAGTTGGGTGTAATTTGGGTGTATTGGGGGATTATAGGGGTTACCTATATAGAAGTAAACAGGCTGAAAGCCCCATAAATAGGGGTTTTACGATTTTCGGAGAGGTGGCTGAGCGGTCGAAAGCACTGGTCTTGAAATACAGGTGATACCTATATCCACCATTTTACCCATACTCCACATCAGTATTTATGCGGCCTCCAGGCACGACCAAAATGTCTCGATATGTCGAGTACTGTCGAAAATGGTAAAAAGTTGGGTGTAATTTGGGTGTGGAACTAACAGCTAATCCGCGTATTCACCCGTTCGAATTTGCTCCGTCACTTCCACCGCTCGCTGGCCCACCTGACCACTCCAACGCGAGTCCATGAACTGATCGGCCGCCTCATCGAAGTCATTTTCGGCCATAGCAGCGAGGGCCATTTTGAACCCCCGGAGCTTAGTCAATCCAAGGTTAAAATTGAGGTTAATCATGGCTTCCTGGCGTGGCTCGTTGAGGTCCTCAAACCACTCGAAGGTTTTAGTCAGTTCCTCGCGCACTCGAGCGATGTCATTCGCTAACAAATATTCCGCTTCTTCCATCGTGAGACCGATACCGACACCTTCCTCCAAACACCGGCCAACCCCACAGGTCATGTAATTTAGGTGATCATAGTAACCATGCAAAATCACTCCCTCGTGGCGTTTGAGGTCCTCGACGATTCTACTCATGCGTTGGCGACTTCCTCGGGCTCCTCGACGGTGGTGAGTGCCTTCTTGAGCGCATCGCCATACGCGGAAATGAGGAGGGTGATCTCGCTCCCTTGCTGTTGGAGCGAGGCCAATTGTGCGCGGAGCTCTTGAATACGTGCCACGCTCACCTGGTTCACAGGCTCCATCGTTTCGACGTCAAAATCGACCTCGTCGATGGTGATGGTTTTGGGTAATTCCATGTTATTTTTTCTCCTCGTCGAGGTTCCTATTTTTCCCCACGTTGAGGGAAATCACGTTGAGACATTTAAGGATTCCACCCACGATTTTATCGTCGGCCTTTGTTGGCGTTAGGGCGGTGATCGCGTTGGCCGCTACACACAGGGTAGTGAGGGCAAAAATCCAGTTCGGGACCTGATTCATAAATTCGAACATCCGTGCTCTCCTTGTATTAAATCGGTATTACCGATAATAACCGTTTTTCTGGTGTTGTGTTAGTGGCCGAGCGGATTACTGGATAGGTCATCGATCGCTTTCCAGAGATCGTCCGCCTCCCGGTCCTGTTTGTCGAAACGGTTTTCGAAGGCGTCGACCCGATTCCCGAAATCGTCCGTTTTTTCGGTGATGAGCTGGGCCGCCTGGACCGTCGCTTTCATGCCTTCGATCTGAGTTTTGAGATCCTGCACCTCGTCCCGGATCTCAAGTAATTCGCCTTGGCTTTTTAAAATCTGATCGAGGTTAGTTCCCAATTGGGCTAATTTGGCACCCAATCCCGAGACGTCATTTTCCGACATCGCCGTCTCAATTTTAACGATCCGATCGTCCGGTATTTGATCAGACTCGAGGGTCTCTAAACGGCCATACAGGCTCGAGGCGGTCCAAATCACACCCGCGATTGATGACACCAGTGTGAAACCCATCGCCAGCCACACACCGCGTAATTTGACTCCTGCGACATTAAGCTCGGTCTCGTCGAGCGTTGCCATTATTCGCAGTCGTTAAACACGAAACATCGATACGACGTTTGTGTCGGACCATCTAAAAAGAGCGAGGTATTCGCGCCCGCCTCGAGGACGTCGCCAAGGTCTATATACGCGTTAATTCCATCCGTGAGCACGCCGAGGGAGTATTGATCCCAGCTCACGATGGCGATTCCGACATCGCGGTTAAAATAGCTTTGTTCGACATCCGTGAAACTGACATCGCCCTGTTCGGCCATGCTATCCATAAAGGCAACCGCTCCCTCGTGTTCGGAACTGGCTCGCCACATAGCGGCCGTGCTGGAAAATTCCTCGACGTCTTCAATCGATTCATTCCAGGTCTCGACCTGCGATTCGGTCACGGTGAAGGCTTCCTGGTTGTCCTCGACAAACCGCGCGAGCTCTTCTTTTTCTTGCATGTCGTTATTGCTTTGTGCAATTTCTGCACGGTCGGCGACCTCGATCACGGTAGCGAGCTCAACCGTGACATCAACGAAACTGTCGAGCGCCTCGGACATGTTCTCGAGCGCTTCCTGGGCTCGGTCCTCTGCGAATTGTTCGAAACCGTAATATTGCGTTCCCGCCATCGTGTTCAGGGCCGTATTAAAGGCCGTCCGCTGCGCCTCAGAAATGAGCGCCGTGTCGATCGTGCCGACATGGGCCACTCGTCCCTGGCTGGCCGCTACGGTCAAACCACCCACGATTTGCAAGCCGGTATTCATCGAGGTCGCGATCGAGCTCGAGGTGGTGACTAAGTTATCGAGTACTTGATCGGATTGTGCTCCGATAGCGCTCAGACAAAGTAGTCCCACCGTTACTAATTTCTTCAATGTCATTTTCATTGTCTCCATTTATTCCTAAAACGGAATCGTAATAATCTTGATCAGTCGCATAGTCGGGTATCCAGAGCTCCGGGCGTCGTTTGATCTCGAGGAATGCGCGCCGGCCGACAATCAGGGCGCCATTCGGTCGAATGATCGGGCACGGGGTCCCGCTCAATAACAAGCTCCGATAGATAATTTTGTCGGTGCAAAGCATCGCTATACCCGCGATCTTGAGGCCGAGGTCGTTGAGTAATTTCGCGTTTTTGCGTCGCTCGCATTCCGGATCGAGATGGTATTTTCCGCGTGCGAATCCGAGGGCCTGGGTTTGTATGCCCATCGTCGAGCTCATTAGGCATGAATCTTGTCCGGTCGATAACATGCCGCCGACACCCATCGCCGTCGACGCCGGCATCCCGGACGATCCCGCACCGTTGTACGTTCGGCTTGCGTTCGTGGTACTGGTGGTGTTGTTGTTCCCCGAGTTGTTCTGGTAGGAGTTGAGATCGCCCGACTGCTCGTTTGGCGCTGCCGACGGGTCGACCGTAGGCGTGGCGCCATCCGGTGGCACAACGGGACCATCGGGGCCGGGAGCTTCCTCCGCTGCCACGCTCATTGTTAATAATGCAATCCACCATATCCGCCACATTCATTCTAGGAAGAAGGTATGGTGAAATAAGAAGTGACTGCCACGCTCATTCTCCTTTGAGTTTCGTTACTTCTGCGGATAGTTCTTGTACGGCCTTCACAAGCATCGGGACTAATGCGCCGGGGGCTAACGTTTGAACAGTAGTTTCTTCGATCGCTGACCAAATACTTTGTCCCTTTTTTACTTCTGGATGGTTATCTAGAACCGTCTTGACTTCTTGAGCGACAAACCCATGCAGCTCGGTCCCATATTCATGGCCTAAACAGGGATCATCAGACCCTTCAACATATTGAGGAAGCTCAGATGGAACATCTTTTGCTTTTTTCCAATTATACGTCACTGGACGCAGATCGTTTATGAACGAAAGTCCTGCCGTACTCGAAACGATATTTTCTTTCAGCCGCTCGTCGGAACTGGCCGCCCAATCAGTATCAGAGCCATCAAGATCAAGATTAGCGGTGTTAGCACCATAACCCACCGCAATGGTTTGGTCGATTGAGTTAACAACTTGTGCACCAATAGCAATTCTCCCTACAGCACCACCACCACCTACATCAGCGTTGTATCCGAGTGTGGTATTATTTGTGCCGTTGGAACAAGTATCGCCTGCGAGGCCGCCAATAAATGTGTTGTAGTACCCGTCGCTAACATTTAAACCCGCCGACCGACCTATTGCCACGTTATAATAATTATTAGCCGCGGTACCACTAGCTTCTTGGCTTGTTAGTGCGTAAGCTCCGATCGCAACATTCCCGCTACCGTTGAGATCTGCCCCAAGCGCACTGACTCCAATCGCCACATTTTCTATTCCTACAGTAAGTGCATCACCTGTAAGTCCTCCGATTAACGTGTTGTAATATCCTGTGCTAACTGACTCACCAGCTTTAGATCCCACCGCCGTGTTATACGCATCTGTGTTTGAAGCAAAATTTTGTGCATTTAAAGCACCATAACCAATCGCTGTACTATGATTGCCAACATCATCGGTAGAAAGCGCAGCGTATCCCAACGCTACATTGTAACCACCAGTATTTATAAGATCACCAGCCTCATCACCAATTAAAACATTGTAATTTCCTCCAGATGCTATGCTATTGCCCGCGTGTACTCCAAAGCGGACGTTAGAGGTTCCTAGTGTTGAGGTGGATAGTGATCCGTCTTGTGATATACGGAATCTTTCAGTTGGTGTAGAAGCACCATCAGCAGTAGTAAGGAATACAAATCTTCCGGGCATATCGTTTGAACCCGGAGTGCCGTCCACCTGAACTCTAATTGCAGCGCCAGCCGTAGCCATGTCGGTTCCATCTGACCCGATGAAGTTAATGGCTCCCATAGTGTCGCCATCACTGAGGACAGTTTGCGTTCCGATGGTCCCGCTGCGGCTATGCGCGAGACTCAGGGTCGCCCCATCTGACCCATCCCGAAACGTGGCAAACGACGCTAGGCTAAAATTGGTGTCGTAGACTTGTAATTCGTTAGATTCTCCAGAAATTGCGGTGTCGGTGCCGTGTCCGATGAGAACTGTTCCACCATCAATTACTACGTCGTTTGCTTGACCACCAGAACTATTAGCTGTTTGAAAGTGAACTTTACCGTTCGATCCCGTATTCGCCACGTAACTGTTCGCCCGAATGAAAATATTGCCCGAACTACCGTAAATGTTTCCGAACGTGTACGCGCTCCCAATCGCTATACCACTATTATCGGGGAAAACCATGCCGTATTTAGAATTACTACCTTTTACCGCCGTTTGACCCGCTACACGAATTTCACCGTCATAATTCAACGTTAGGGCGTCGACGTAAGCGGCCCCACCGGTCGTTTTCATGGTCCGAAATAACATGCCGTAATCGCCGTAGGAGCCGGGACTGTTATTACTGATGATGGTGTTCGTATTTGACGGGCTTATGGATATGCCGCCTATATCACCCGACAGGCCATTGTATATCCCCGTCGTTCCGTTCACCTGGATCGCTCCTCCGAAGGTAGCTTTTTGGCTGGAATCAATCGTGAGCGCCGTGGTCGCGACTGTATTCGCGTCGCCAGCCGTTGCGCGAGTACCGATTAACAAGTTACCGATACCACTCCCGCCAGTTCGCTCGAATCCAATACTGGCCCCGACCCAGTTGCTACTATTTCCGCTCTCACTAAAGACTATTTGTGGACCTTGGCCCGTGGTTGCCGAGTCTCCGGTGAGCATGATGTGACCGTTGATGGTTCCAACGGTGGAGGCCCCTCTAATTTCTAGCTTGTTAGATGGGTCACCTCCGATACCTACGTTACCGTCACCGCGAACTTTAAGATACAGAGTGGAAGTATTAGTGTAAGGGCGAACACTAAAAGATTCATCCGAGGAGTTAGAACCCCCAGCTACAAATACTCCATAGTTTCTACCTGCGGTTGCTTCGTTATTTGCAAACCTTGCAACATATTGTTCATCCATAACGCCATCGGCAGCATTTACATTTAATAAAGCTACTCCGGATGTTCCAATATGAACTTTACCAGTGACATCCAATGTCATCTTCGGCGTGGTTTGTATCTCACTAGTAATAGTTGAACCCGCCGACGCGGAGGCAGCGGTATACCACTTATGCTCTCCATTGTACTGGAAATACCGTGTGGCCCCTCGCCCCCCTGAGATATTGACGAATGTGTCGTCATTATTCACTAACGCGTTGTTCCACAGTTCCGTGGTTACCCCTGCGTCAGAATGCAGCGTCGCCTCACTACCCAGCATGAGTACGTCATCTGTGGCGTCGTTGCGCCAGTTTATGTTGGCAGCCCCACCTACTCCGACGCGCCCGCTGCTGTCTATCCGCAATCTTTCCGTTGAAGAATTGCCTGTAGCAAACAGAAGATTATCAAATGCTCTAGCTGCTAGATCATCGGCATCGCCTAGCGCGACCCCACCCCCTGACCCAACAAAGTGTTTCGAACTGCCGTCCACTTGAAATCTTAAATGCGGACCGTTGGCATTAGCGGTGTTGATCAAAAGTGGTGTGTCGTCAGTCCCTGTTATAGTAGTTGTCCCGCCCACTGTAAGTGTGCTGGAAGTGGTCAACGTGGTCGCCGATACAGCCGCCGCGGTCGATCCCCCGATCACCGTGTTATTGATGGTTCCGCCGCTAATCGTGAGCGCATCGGTCACATAAGTATCGGCGATGGCTGTACCCTGCCAGATACCGGACCCAATCGTACCCACGGTGGTTATGCTCGCTTGTCCCACATAGGCCGCGTCAATATCGATATTTCCGTTAACGCTGATCCGGTTACTTGTCCCTATGGCGTCTATGGTCGAACCGGTCTTTGTTAGTCCATCACCGGCTAATATATCGGCCGCCTTTGAGAACTGGGTCCAATTGATCGAGGTAGTACCGATGGTGATCGTACCGTCCGTGGTCATCACCCAACCGCTATCGGCGTTGGAGGTCCCGGTCTCGACAAATACAAACGAGCCGCTATCGAGTTCCGCGCCGGTATCGAAATCGGTCGACCTGGTTAGTACCCAATTCGACGACCCTGAGCCAACATTGGTTACGGTATAGATACCATTTTGCAGTGCCGCCGCCTGATCCTTAATCAGTACCCGCTCGGTTGCCACAAGTGTTTGTCCGTCAATCACGAGGGCCGCTTGGGTTCCCGCGTTTGTGAGCGTAGCCCCGACCCCGCTCGATCCATTCGAGTATGTGACCGTGAGGGCCGCCGTCGATGCGGCATGTACGGAATCAAGAAGATCGAGTCCACTCGCTACGCTATCGACGTAGGTTTTAATCGATGCTTGAGACGCTGCCGCTACTTGCGAATTGGACACGAGGTCATTTTCATCGAGGAAACCGGTCCCGCTGAGGCTTCCATTCAATACAGGAGACGTGAGCGTTTTGTTAGTGAGGGTGTCCGTGGTCGCTCTACCGACTAACGTATCTGTTGATGTTGGTAGTGTGAGGCTTCCCGTATTCGAGATCGTTCCGATCACCGGGGTGGTGAGTGTTTTATTGGTGAGCGTTTGGCTGTCGCTCGTGCCTACATAATCGCCCGCCGGACTCCCCGCGACATACGTTTTGGCTACCGCGGTCCCTTGCCAAGTGCCGCTCGCTATCGTCCCAAGTGTGGTAATTGTTGCCTGGCCTACATAAGTCGCCGCAATATCGATCGCATCCGCGGACACGGTGATTCGGTCAGCGGTTCCGATCGCGTTTAACGTCACGTCTCCGCTCGTACCCCCTCCCGTGAGCCCGGCACCCGCTACGACCGATGTAATATCTCCGACGTCGGCCGGCGTGAACCACTCGAGAGACCCCGATC
>VTLG01008988.1_pt1 | contig 15811 bp, 19 predicted proteins | sample 4694571 | NCBI WGS metagenome assembly VTLG01 (sample SAMN12604809, study PRJNA352737) | marine metagenome | biome: ENVO:00000447; feature: ENVO:00000209|ENVO:00000569|ENVO:01000036; material: ENVO:00002151; isolation source: viral sequences binned using virsorter ...
AGCTACTATTAATGCTTTAACAGCAAAACATGGTTTTTCTGATTTAGGCAGACAGCTTGTTGAAAATGGTTCTTCTATAGACCAGGCAAGAGAAGCTGTTCTTGATCAAATTAGTTTAAAGCCAACTCCTACTGTTGCTGCAAAGCAAGTAGATAAGCAAGAGCTTAGAAAAGAAAAATATAGTATTCAAGCTGCTATAAAAGCTGCTTATACTAGAGACTTTTCTTCTCGTGAAGCTGGTTTAGCAAGAGAAATTTCTCAAGAAATTGAGCGTTCTGGTGTTTCTAGAACTAAAGAGCAAAGTATTCTTGTTCCTTATTCTGCATTAGAAAAAAGAGCTACATATGTAACTTCTGGAGCAGCCACAGGGGGTAATTTGGTTGAGACAGATTTACTAGCTGAAGACTTTATTGAGGCACTTCGTAATGAGAGCTTATTGCTTACTTTAGGTGCAAGAACAATGACAGGTCTTGTTGGAAATATTGATGTTCCAAGAAGAAGCGGAGTTTCTACTGGCTACTGGCTTGCAAATGAAACAACTGCAATCACTCAGTCAGAGTCAACTTTCGATCAAGTGTCTCTCGCACCGAAAAATTTCGGAGTACTTTCTAAGTTCTCTCGACAGACTCTTTTACAGGCAACTCCTGGGATTGAAGAGTTAATCCGTAGAGATTTACAAGAAACTGTTGCTCTTGGTGTTGACCTTGCAATTCTTAATGGAACTGGTTCTTCTGGTCAGCCTACAGGTATTCTTCAGACTTCTGGTATTGGATCTGTAGCTGGTGGTACTAACGGTGCTGCAATTACTATTGAGCATTTAATGGACTTAGAAAAAGAAGTTCTTATTGATAATGCTGGTGGTGGAAGCATGGCTTACCTTACTAACCCTAAAGTTTCTACAGCACTTAAGAAACTTCGTGATAGTGGTTCTACAGGTGGATTCCTTTGGAATACTAATTTAGAGGCTATTGGTCGTGGATCAACTCCAGGAATCATTAACGGCTATCAAATTGGTGTTACTAACCAAGTTCCTTCTAACCTTACAAAAGGTTCTACAAGTGGTTCATGTTCTGCTGTTCTATTTGGTGATTTCTCACAAGCTATGGTTGGCTTCTGGGGTAATGGATTAGAACTTGCAATGTCAGATTCTGATTCAACAGACTTCACAAAGGCATTAACAGCAATGAGAGCGATTACAACAATTGACGTAGCAATTCGTCAACCAAGTGGTTTCGCTGCAATGCTTGATGCTACTACTTAAATTTATAAGGGGTCTTCATTGACCCCCTTTTTTTTATGAAAGTTTTAGTTCTTAGAAATGTAGTCGCTAGTGGCATGGCATTAGATGCTGGTCAAATTTATGACATTAGTGATAAAGATGCGACCTTATTAAAAGGTATGGGTAAAGCAATGGATGCTCCAGTTGAAACAAAACCCAAAAAAACTACAGTAAAACGTAAATCTAATGGCACTAAGTGACGATAATGATGTTTTTGTCAAAGGTGAATTTGGCGTTTATTGTGTTGCTGGTACAAAGACAGGATATGCAATTTTAAGTGAACCATCTCAAATTATGGGTGATGGTGCAGTTTTATTTAGTGATTATGCAATAAGAGCAAAAGCAAGTGATTTTGGTCATTTAACTGCAAATGATGCAATTAGTGTTGATGGGACAGCCTATAGCGTTAGAGAAACAATGTTTGATACTGATGCCACATTAGTAACCATTACATTACAGAAAACATGACAACAAAAACTGAAACTATATTAGCGGCAGTAAAAACAGCCTTGGCTGGTACAACTGGTGTTGGCACTAAAATTTATCGCAGTAGAGTTGTTCCTTTAACAAGAAACGAAACACCAGCAATTGTTATTGAACCTGTTAGTAATACTTGCGAACAAAACACAGGATTAAATCATTTAGATTGGGATTTACAGTTAAGAATATTAGTTATTGTTCGTGGTTCTACAACTGTTAGTCCTTATCAAGCTGCTGATCCTACTTTAGAGTCATTACACGCAAAAATGTTAGTTACAAGTAATTTAGGAGGTCTTGCTATAGACGTACAACCAATTGGTCATGATTATGTATTTGAAGATGGAGATATGCCTACAGCAGTAATATCAACTAATTGGGTTATTAAATATAGAACACTTTATAGAGATCTTACTCAATAATACTATTCTTTAATAGTAATATTAGACTATTATAGTAATAACCACCTTTTAGTTAATGTAAAATGGCTAAGAACACGAAGTTAAAAACTATACTCGTAAAAAACGAGACTAGTTATAACGCAAATACTACTCCTTCTGGATCAGCAAACGCTGTTAAGGTAACATCTCTTGAATTAACACCAATAGTCAGCGATGAGGTTAGTAGAGAAGTTATCAGAGAATATCATGGTAACCAACAGGTTTTATTAGCTAACCAACGTGTAGAAGTAAGTGTAACTGTTGAAATGACAGGAAGTGGAACAGCAGGGACTGCTCCAAAATATTCTCCACTTTTAGAAAGTTCTGGTCTTAATGTTGCTTCAACATCTAGTGCTGTAACCTATACACCTGAGTCTTCTGGTTTCGGTAGTTGTACTATCTGGTGTAATTATGATGGCGTTTTACACAAAATCACAGGAGCAAGAGGTAGTTTTTCTATAAATTTGGCGGTTTCTGAAATTCCTACTATAACTTTCAATATGGTTGGGATAAAATCTACAATTACTGATACTGCATTACCAACAACTACCTTTAGTCTCCAAGCAGATCCAGTTATTGTTAACTCTACTAATACTGATAATTTCTCAATATTTGGTTACTCTGGCATTTTGCAAAATTGGTCATTTGATATGAACAATGCAATTGTTTACAGAGAACTTGTAGGTGGTACTAAAAGTGTATTAATTACTGATAGAACACCTTCTGGATCTTTAACAGTTGAAATGCCAGCTTTATCTGCACATAACTTCTTTACTGACGCAGAAGGTAGTAGTACTGGAACAAACACTTGGAGGCATAATGGTGGTGCTGGAAACATAGTCACTTGTAGCTGTCCACAGACTGATTTTTCTGCTCCTAACTATTCAGATTCTGATGGAATTATTATGTTAGACATACCATTTATGGCTACACCAAGTGCGGCTAATAATGAATTTTCGCTTGCTTTCACATAATATTTTTACTATTCTTCAATAAGAATATTAACTGCTCACCATGCCCCTAATAAAAAAGTCTAATAAGGTTATTAAATGGCCTGTAACTATTTCTGATCCAGAAGATGGTGGTTCTTTTGGAACAATGGAATATACAGCCCATTTTAAAAAAGTAGGACGCAAAACATTAGAAGAACTTGTCCAAATAGGCGATGGAAACCTTTTAGAAGGAACAGTTGTTGGTTGGGATGATATGCAAGATGAATCTGGCAATATTATTCCTTTTTCAAAAAAAGAATTAAAAGAATGGTGTGAAGATACCCATTTTGTAAGAGGTACTGTTAAAGCATTATTAACAATGCTTGATGATGCAATGGCAAAAAACTAAGGGAGGCTGCTGAGTACTGGGCTGGTAAAGGTGTTGTTAAAGATGAATCTTATGATGATGCCATCGCCCTCGGAGTCAAAAATTTCCCAAAGCCTAATCAAGAAGATAACTTTGAAGTTTATGAAGATAATTGGGAAATAGTAGTTATGTTTACCAGGATGACAACCCAATGGAATGTAACTATGGGTGGTGTAATTGGTCTAAAATATGATGTACTTGAATGGTTTTGTCGTATATACTATGTGAAAGATGTAAAAAGTATGCTTGAAGGAATTCAAATTATGGAAAAAGCAGCTTTAAATGTTTTTAATAAGGATACGGAGAAATAATAATGGCATCAGAAACTCAAGTTAAAATAACAGCAGTTATTAATGGCCTTGAGGGTGTAAAAGGGTTATCAAGTAGTGTAAAAAAACTACAACAAGCAACAAGGCCAGCTAATTTAGAAATTAAGAAATTAGCAAACGATACAGCAAAATTAGCTAGGTCTAGTGACATAACAGAAAAAGAACTTAGAGCATCTGTATTTACAATGCGTGAGTTGAGAGATAATACTCGTATTGCATCAAATGAATATAGAAGATTTACAAGAGAAATAGAAAGAGCAGAAAAGAGACTCAGAAGCTTAAATAAAACTGGAAGAAGTGGCGGTCAATTTGGCAAGGCTGCTGCGGCAGTTGGTGGTTCTGCTTTATTAGGTGGTGATGCTTTTGTTGGTGCTGGAATAGGTGCTGGTATTGGTTCATTGTTTGGTATGCCTTTAGCTGGAGCGGGTGCTGGAGCATTAGCTGGAAATATGATAATTAGACCAATAAGAGAAGCTGCATCTGAAGTGGCATCTTATTCTGCAAAGTTAAACTTAGCTAAAACTGCGTTAGGGGCTGTTAGCGATACACAAGAAGACTATAATCAATCGTTAAAAATTGCTAGACAAGTCAGCAAGGATTATACCGTTGACTTATTAGATACATTAGATGGTTATTCTAAAATTAGTGCTGCTGCAAAAGCTAATAATTTAACTTTACAAGAAACAGAAGATATATTTAGAGGTGTAATTTCTGCTGGTGTTGCCTTTGGTGGTAGTCAAGCAGATTTACAAGCTTTGATAAGAGCGACTACTCAGGTGCTGTCAAAAGGTAAGGTATCGGCCGAAGAGATGCAGGGACAAATTGGAGAAAGGCTCCCTGGTGCGGTTGCAAAATTTGCAGAAGCTACAGGTAGAACATTGCCAGAATTATCAAAAGCATTTGAACTTGGTGAAGTTACAATTGCAGACTTTGTAAAATTTTCACAAAAACAAGTACAAACATATGATGAAGTTGCTAAAACTATTGGTACATCTCCAGAAAAAGCTGGAGAAAGATTAAAACTTGCACTTGATACTGCAAAAGAAAATTATGGTACTTTCTTTCAAAGTTTAGGTGCTGGTTTTCAAGATTCTGCTACTAAAGTAGTTGCTTGGTTTAATACAAACCAAGAAAAAGTTAAAGGTTTAGTTGTAGAGTTTGCAAATTCTTTTGATAAGACAAAACAAATAACACAATTATTTTTAGAAGAAATAAGAATGTTTTTTCAGAAAAATTTTGGTTGGCTTACTGGTTTTGTTCAATGGACATCTAAAACAGTACAAAAATTATTTAAAGAATTAGGTAAAGGCATGGAAAATGCTTTAGGTGCTACAGAAATTGGACAAAAAATAGATCAAATAATAAAAGGTAAAGGTAAATATACAATAGATGATTTATTTCCTGAGTTTAAGCCTGACGTAGGATCTGCTGCTGGTAGTGTAGATGAAAGTTTAGAAGAAAATAAAAAGAAAGTTAGTGACTTTTTAAAAGGCACACTATCTGGTTTAGCTACTTATAAGTCAACTATTAAAGAGTTTTCAGAATCAATTGGAGATGCAGTAGCTGGTGCATTTAAAAAGATGGAAGATACCTTAGTTAATTTTGTTATGACAGGAAAACTTGCATTTAGAGACTTGGCAAGTTCAATACTTGAAAGCATGGCTCGTATTGCAATACAACAAACAATAATGAAACCATTTACTGGCTGGTTTGAAGGTTTATTTAGTGCCAAAGGTAATGTTTTGCAAGACGGTAAGCACGTTACTAAATATGCAAAAGGTGGAACGATAATTGATAAGCCTCATTACAAGATGATGGCAAATGGTGGTATAGCTGTTGCAGGGGAAGCAGGGAGTGAAGCTATACTCCCGCTAAAACGTGGTCGAGGTGGGAGGCTTGGGGTTGAAGCTTCTGGTAATGTTGGAACTAATGTTGTTGTAAATGTAAGTGTAGATTCAACTTCAGTTATGGCAGAAAATAATCAAGGTAATCAATTTGGTGAACAGCTTGCAGCAGCAATACAAGCTGTAATTATTGATGAAAAAAGAGTTGGAGGTTTATTAACCTAATGGCAAATTTTAATACTGATGTAAATTTAAGTCCTGATTATGGAATTTCAATTGAAAATAATCCAAAAATTAATGTTCTAAAATTTGGAGATGGGTTTGAACAAAGATTAACTGAGGGATTAAATCAAAATCCAAGAAGATTATCACTTACTTTTAAAAACATAACTGAGTCTGAAAGTGATACTTTAATAAACTTTTTAAATTTAAGAGTTACTAATGCAGATAGTTTTGTTTACACACCACCAAATGATGTAGTAGGTAATTTTGTAATTGATTCAAATTACAGAAAAATTATAAATTATTCTAATCGTGCAACTGTAACTGTAATTTTTAGAGAAGTATTTGAACCCTAATGGCAATTCCTTTTACTGAATTAAATAAAATAAATCCAAGTTCTGTTATTGAGCTATATGAACTTGAACTTACTGTCGGTTTACATATACCAACTGGTAATCCTAATAATTTAGATACTGTTTTTAGGTTTCATGCTGGTGCAAACTTAAACAATTTTGGGCAGATTATTTTTAATGGAAATAGCTACCAAAGAGTAGCAGTTAAAGCTGAAGGTTTTGAAGATACAAGTACAGGTACAATCCCAAGACCTTCACTTACTTTTAGTAATTTAGGCGGTATTACAAAAGATACAACAGTAATGACTATGAGTGATTTTTTAAATGTTGTTAATACTGTTACTCCTGGAAATGATTTATTAAATGCAAAATTTACAAGGCTTTTGCCATTAGCTTCAGCTTTAGATAATGCTAATTTTGTTGGAGATAATCCTTTCGGTACACCTAGTACAGATAGATTACAAGACAGAATTTATTATATTGATAGAAAAGCTGTTGAAAATAGGCAAGTTGTACAATTTGAACTTGTTAGTGTTCAAGATATGCAAAATAAAAAAATACCTGCAAGAATAGTCACAAGAGACTTGTTCCCTGCCGCTGGTACATTCTTCTAATGAGTTGTAATCAATGGGCTACAGAGGCATATAAACACGCTACAGAGTGTTATCCAGAAGAATGTTGTGGCCTTGTCTTAGATATAGATGGTAAGCAAATATATTGGAAATGTAAAAATATATCAAAAGCTTATAAAGAAAAATCATTTGTAATAGATCCTTTAGATTGGGCTGATGGAGAAGATCAAGGTGAAGTTTTAGCTATTGTCCATAGTCATCCTGACGGATTGTTTGAATTTAGTCATACTGATAAAATTAGTTGTAAGTACAATAATCTGCCTTTTTATCTTGTAGATCCAAAAACAGAATCTATTATTAAATTAGATCCATTAGAAATAGATGATTAAATTAACTATTTATGGTCGATTAAGAAAGTTTATAGGGCAGTCTACATTTGAGATAGATGTAGTAAGTCCTAGACAAGCTTTTAGTTTTTTAGTAAATAATTTTGAAGGTGTTGGAGAACACATTAAAGAACAAGAATATTGCGTAATGGCTGGAAAGGTAAGAATTACAGAAGATTTATTAGATCTACAAACAGAAAGTGATATAAAAATAATACCTGTTGTACATGGTGAAATACTACCATTTCTTTTTGCAGGGGCGGCTTTTGCAGGGGCGGCTATAGCGGCTTCGATTGCAGCACCGCTTATTGGTGCATATACTTTTTTAGGTCTTTCGGCTGCAACTTGGACAGGTATTGGTATTAGTTTTTTAATCAATGGAGTTTCAGAATTATTAAATCCATTGCCTACACCACCAAAAATTGATGAGCAAGATCCTAGTTTTATTTTTGATGGAACAGCTAATATTGCAAAACAAGGTGTTCCAATTAATGTTGTTTATGGGGAGACTTTAATTGGCACAAATACTATTAGTGCAAATATAGACACTTTACAGGTGGTGAATGAGTAATGAGTTTTATAGGTAAAATTAACTCTGGTGATAATACAATACCGTCAGATCCTAGAGAAAGAAGTTCTTGGTCTTCAGATTTAGCATCTCGTATTGCTGCAAATGCACCGTTGCCACCAGAAGCATTAAAATCAGTAGATTTTATTACTCTTGTTGATATTTTAAGCGAAGGTGAGATAGAACTTAGTGCTACTGCACATAAAAATAATATTACCGATAAAACATCTGAAGCATATAAAAATGCTTTTTTAAAAGATTTATTCTTAAATAATCAACCAGTTTTAGCTAGTGACGCAAATGTAAATAGTCCAGCAACGTCAGATTTTAATTATGATAGTATTGATTTTGAATTTCAAGAAGGCACTGCTAATAACGCAGTGTTACCAGCAGCAGAAATACAATCTACTGAAAAAGTAGGTGGTGATATAGGACAACTTGTAAGTTTCCCAGCAGGTGGTTCAGTTACAACACGATCTGTAACTCTTAATAATGTAAATGTAGATAAAGTAAGAGTTAGAGTAAAGTTCGATCAATTTTTTAGAATTAGCTCTAGCTCTGGTAACAGAAAAGCAACCTCTGTTAGAGTTTTAATAAAGTTAAACCCCAATAATGGTTCTGAACAAACAATTATTAATGATCTTGTAAAAGGTAAAAGTACTTCAGCATACAGTCGTGATTATGGTATAAGACTTTCTGATGTTACTGGTTATAACACAACAGCTATAGGTCAATCAGGTGCGTTTTTTCCAATAACAATAACTTTATCTAGAGATAATGATGAGGGTAATAGTAATACTTTTAATGCAATGCGTTTAAGTGGAGTTACTGAAATTATTGAAGAATCTAATAATTACCCAAATGTTGCATATACTTCATTACGTTTTAGTGCTGAAGAATTTCCATCATTGCCTTCAAGAGTATTAAGAGTAAGAGGGAAAAAAGTAAAAATTCCGCACAACGCAACAGTAGAACTTGCTACAGGCAGAATAACTTACAGTGGCACGTTTAACGGTACTTTTAAAGCAGATAAAGAATGGACAAGCGACCCAGCTTGGATACTTTATGATCTTTTAATAACTAATGCTGAAAGAACATCAGAACAGCAATATGGATGTAATTTACCAGAAACATCTTTAGATAAATTTGTTTTTCGTAAAGCAAGTGAATATTGTGGTGAGTTAGTAGATGATGGGCAAGGTGGTCAGGAACCTAGATTTTCTTTAAATGTAAATATAAGAACGCAACAAGAAGCCATAAAACTTATAAATGACATTTGTTCTGTGATGAGGGTAATGCCTTTTTATTCAGAAGGTACTATAAAAATATCTCAAGACGCACCAAAAGACTTTGCTAATCCAAGTAATGTTTCTTTTGATTATGTTTTTAACAATGCAAATGTTGTAGACGGTAGTTTTGTTTATAGTGGCAGTTCTTTAAAAACAAGATTTACAATTATAAATATTAGTTATTTTGATCTAGAAACTCAGCAGTTAGATTATGTTACTGTCAAAGATACAGCAGCGATTGCAAAGTACGGTGAACATATAAATACTATTAGGACATTTGGAACTACATCAAGAGGTCAGGCACAAAGAGTTGGTAAGTGGTTTTTAAATACACAACAAACTGCAACTGAATCTTGTGTATTTGAAACAAATATTGCTGCTGGTTCTGTTGTACAGATAGGTAGCATTATTGGTATTGCAGATAGAGTAAAAGCTGCGACAAGAAGAGGCGGTGTTGTAAAAGCTGCAACTACTACTGCTGTAACTGTTGATAATGTAGATGGCACAAATCAACCTGATATTAGTGACACACCAACTATTAGCTGTTTATTAAGCAATGGAACAGTAGAAACTAAAACAATATCTAGCTATTCAAATAATCAAACTGTTGTTAATGTTTCCAGTGCTTTTTCATCTGCACCTGTTGTTAATAGTCCATATATTTTTGAATCAGCTAGTTTATCTGTTACTAATTGGCGAGTAATAAATATAAAAGAAACAGCTAAAAAAACATATGGAATTACTGCATTAAGTCATAATCAAGGTAAATATGCAGCAGTAGAAGATGGTGAGCAATTACCAGCAAGAAATGTAAGTTTACTTACTGCAATACTAGCACCACCATCAGGTCTAACACTTGAAGAAAAAATAGTTGTTATTAATAACAGGGCAGTACCAAAAGTATTTATTGATTGGCAAGCAGTTGAAGGTGCATCAAGTTACACATTGCAATACAGAAGGGATGATGATAATTTTACGCTTATTAATACACAAGAAACAACATTTGAAATTATACAGTCAGAATTTGAAGCTGGTTCTTATGATATAAGACTTTATACAGTAAATGCTTTAGGTCAAAGGTCAAGACCCACAGAAGCAAATATAACTGTAAATGCTTTATCTGAACTACCAGAACAACCTACAAACTTAGAAATTGAACCTATTAATAATTATCAAGTAAGGCTTAGTTGGGATTTGGCTTTAGCAACAGATGTGATATTTGGGGGAAGATGTCTTATAAGGCACTCCACAACTTCATTAGCAAATACTACTTTTAGTAATTCAATTGATCTTGATACAAGCAATGGTAATACTACAGAAGTTGTTGTCCCTGCTTTAGCTGGCACTTACAGTATTAAGTTTGAAGATTTAGCAGGTAATATATCGGCAAATGAAGCAAAGGTAGAATTTGCATTGCCAGAAACTGAAGATGAACTTGTTATAAAACAACAAAGGGAACAAACAGCATTTAGCGGAACAAAAACAAATGTAAGTGTTGTTTCTGGTGCGTTACAACTTACAAATCCAGTTAATAATTTAACTGGTACATATGATTTTGCTAATACTCTTGATTTAGGTGCTGCTTATCAAAACTTAAGATTAAAAAGACATATAAAAAGTGAAGGTTTTAATATTAATGATAATTTTGATGCAATACCTAATTTAGATTTAAGAACAAATTTTGATGGTGCTGCTGTAGATAGATTAAAAGGAAGATTAACAGTACAGACATCAAATGATAATTCTACTTATACAAGTTTTGTAAATTTAAGAAATGGTTCATTTGTTGCAAGATATTTTAAATTTAGAAGTAATCTTATTTCTGTAGATACAAATGAAAATATAAAGTTTATAGAGTTAGGTTTTGATGCTTCTTTACCTTCAAGAGTTGAAAATAAATATATATCATCAGGCAATGTTATCAGCACACCCATCCAATCTGGTACTTCAGCTAGTGGTGTTGATATTGTTTTTGCTAATAGATTTTTTACAGGAACAAGTGATATTGGTGGATCAACTACCGCATTTATTCCTGTAATTGGTATTTCACCTTACGATTTACCTTCTGGTGCGTTTTTTATATTAAGTAACGTATCAGGTACAGGATTTACAATTATATTTAAAAATTCATCAAATGCTGTAATTGATGTGAAATTTTCGTTTCAAGCGTTAGGATATGGTAAAGGTTCTTAATACTACTACGCATGAACAGGATTAATTAAATGGCAAGAGTAGATACAACTGGAGGAACAGGATTTGCCGTAGATAATGGTACTGGTTTGCAGGTGAGAACAAAACTGCAACAGGTTATTGATGCGTTAAAAAGTTTACAATCTGGAAGCGGTGATCCAACAGTTGGTGTAGGTGCGTATCAACTTCACGTTAATGAAGTTAGTAATACTTCACAAATTTTAAAAATAAGGAATAAAGCTAATAATGGATTTGTAGAAATAGGAGATGTTGCACAAACAAACTTAGGAATGTTGTTAAAAGCTGGAGGAGTAATGACAGGTGTATTAGGAACATCTACTGGTTCTGTATCTGCCCCATCTTTTCATTTTGGCGATACTGGCACAGGATTTTTTAAAAAAGGAACAGCCCAAATTGGAGTCGCTGTAAATGGTAGTCCATGTTCGTTTTTCGATCAAAATGGTTTTACAATACAAAGTAATTTAGAACTAAGACTTAAAGATACTGATAATTCAAACCATGTTGCATTAAAATCACCTTCCACAGTTGCAAGTAATATAACTTTAACTTTACCAGCAGCTAACCCTGCTGTTGCTGGTTATGCTTTAATTTCTACAGATACCTCTGGAACTTTAAGTTGGGGTGTTGCTGGTGGTGCAGTTGGCGGTGGAACAGACCAAATTTTTTGGGAAAATGACCAAACTGTTACAACAAATTATGCAATAACAAATGGTAAAAACGCTGGAAGTTTTGGGGCAATTACAATAGCAAGTGGCGTAGTTGTTACTATCGGTTCTGGTGAGACTTGGAGCATTGTTTAAATGAGTACACTTAATGTTGCCAATATACAAAGTTTAACGACAAGTACATTTCCACTTGTAAAAAATAGTGCTGGCACAGAAGTAGGTAGATATGTTAGAGCCTTTTGTCGTATAGACGGAACAGGTACAGCAAGTATAACTTCAGATTTTAATATTAGTTCTATAACTGATAATGGTGTAGGAGATTATAGTTTTACTTTTGAAAATGCTTTACCTGATGCAAATTATGCTTTTACTTTAGGTTCATCTTTGCCTGTTAACTCAGGGCATTGTCATCCTAATGTATATCAACACGCACCAACTACTACAAGTATAAGAGTAAGAGTTTTTAATAGTACAAATAGTAATCTTAGGGCAGATGACCCAAGACTTTGTGTAGCCATTTTTTAAAATTATGCCAGTAACAATTAACGGTGACGGAACAATTACAGGAGCAAGCATAAATAAACCTGCATTTAGGGCAACTGTTACCACGGAACAAGAAATAACAACATTAACTGGAATAACAACAGGTTATTCAAAAGAATATGAAGAAGTTATTGAGTATAACAATGAGGAGTTTGACACTGATAATTGTTATGACACTTCTAATTATAGATTTACACCAAATTTAGCAGGTTATTACCATGTCAATGTGCAAGCCTATATAGAAACAACTTCTGGTGCTGAAATTGTAAGAACATTAATACGTCTTTATAAAAACACAAATACTGTTGTATCTTCATTTGAAAATGATTGGCCTGATGATACTGAATTTACTAGCCATTCAATATCTACAGGTGGTGTTATTTATATGAACGGAACATCTGACTTTTTGTACGTTAAACTTTTAGTAAGGTTAGAATCTAACAGAAGAGCTAAAGTGTCACCTACGGCAAATGTATCATTAGCAGATAGTGATGGCATTGCTGGCAATATTTTTGAAGCTTACAGGTTAAATATTTAATTATGTCAACACTAAAAGTAAACAACTTACAAGATATAAACGGTGCTAATAACTCAACACCAGAACAAGTGGCAAAGGGTCGTGCAAAAGCATGGGTTAGATTTAATGGAACAGGTACAGTTTCTATAACAGATAGCTTTAATATAAGTTCAATTTCAGATAATGGTACTGGTTCGTATGGGTTTGATTTTACAACTAATATGGCAAATGCAAATTATATAGCTTTGTCAAATACTGCGAGATTTTCTAGTGTTGGTTCTATGACAACCTCATCATTTAGTGTAATTGTTTCAAATATAAATGGAAATTCTGAAGATAGAGCAACTATACACGCAGTTATTTTTGGCGATCAATAATTCTTTGATATACTAAAATAAAAAACCTATGGCTAATTCTGATAAACGTATTATTTATACTACAGATGATGGTGGAGTTGCGATTGTTATACCAGCAGATAATTGTGGTTTAACTGTTGAACAAATAAGAGATAAGGATGTACCAATTGGAAAAACATCTTATATTGTAGATAAGTCTGTAATTCCTACTGATAGGAGTTTCAGAAATGCTTGGACTTATACGGAGTAAATTATGGGATTTGGTGTTGACATGGCGAAAGCCAGAGAAATTCATAAAAATAACATTCGTACTGCTAGAGCAGAAAAATTTAAAGAACTTGATGTTGAATTTACTAAGGCTTTGGAAGCTGGAACAAGTACAACTGATATAGCAACAAAAAGACAGGCATTAAGAGATGCCCCTGCTGATTCTGGAATAGCTGCTGCTAGTGATGCTGATGCTCTTAAAGCACAATGGAAAACTGACATTCTTGGTAGTACTCCTTATTCTTAGTTTTTTTAAAAAATTTCTTTACTGTTGCTACGTAGCAGCTATAATTTTAATAAACAGTTTGCACAATGGCTTACATTACGCCAGAACAAGATTTTGACATATATAGAAGGTATGACTTTAGCCAACCATTTACATACACAAATGGTGGTAATCCAGTTGATTTAAGTTCACATACTGTAGTTTCTCAGATTTGGAACGAAGAAAGGACAAAAAAGTATATGGATTTTACTTGTGAAATATTAAGTCCACCAACTAATGGTAAATTTAAAATTTCACTTACAGATACACAAACTATAAACCTACCTGATGTTGCACATTATGACATCAGATTAACAGTTGGAAATAATAGTAAAAATTTTATGAGAGGAAAAATAAAAACTTATGAGGGTTATAGTGGATGACAATAATTACTACGATAGAAAAACCAACAATAACGATTGACCAGGAAACTGGTGTTATAACTGTTAATGAAGAAAGTCCTAGTGTTATCGAGGTAGCATTACAAGGAGAGCAGGGTATAGGTTTTTCTGATGGTGATAAAGGTGATTTTACTGTTTCTAACAATGGTCAGACAGCAACTATAAACACTAGTGCGGTAACAAGTGCAAAAATATTAGATGGAACTATTGTTAATGCTGATATAAACGCTAGTGCCAGTATTCAAGGCACAAAGATTTCTCCTGATTTTGGTAGTCAAAACATAGTAACAACTGGAACTTTTAGTAGTGGCGATCAAACAATTACAGGTGCAACTCCCAAGATTCACTTTGTTGAAAGTGACGATAATCCTGATTACAAATTATTTGTTTTTCAAGGAATGTTTGGTATTAAAGATGCTACAAACAATGTAGACAGATTAAATATTCAAGCTGACGGACATATTGATATAGCTGGCAACTTAGATGTTGGTGCTGGAATTGACGTATTAGGAGGTGGTATTACAACAACCAGTGGTTCAATAATTGCAAATGTAGGCACTAATAATCAAGTAAAAATAGGAGATGATGGAGCTATTGAAATATCAAGAAATAATGGTGGTGCTTTTATTGATTTTAAAAGTGATACAAGTGAAGATCACGATGCAAGGATACAAGAAAATAATGGTGGGTTTGATCTTTCTGGTAATGTAAATATCGCTAATGGTCTTGATGTTACAGGGTTAATTACTACTAATGATTTAAAAATTGGTGATATTTCTCCTGTTTTAGTTTTTCAAGATACAAACGCTGATGCTGATAACCAAAAATGGGATTTTAAATGCGGTGGAAGTAATACATTTGTTATTCAAGGAATAAATGATGCTGGTGGTGGTGGTGGTAATTTGTTTAAAATTACTAGAAGTGGTAATAGTTTATCAACTTTTGAAGCACTAAAAAGTGGTGTAACTTGGTTTACTGTTGATAATGTAAATAGAAAAGTAACTACCAGAGATTTAGATGTTACAAACAATATCACGGTCACTGGAACAGTTGATACGGTTGATATTGCTGCAAGAGATACGTTATTTGGTGCTTTAACTTCTAGTTCTGGTGTATTAACAGATGGTGTCACTGGAACGACCCAATCAGCAAGTGATAACAGTACAAAAATAGCTACTACTGCATATACAGATACAGCAATAGCAAACTTAGTTTCGTCAGCACCATCAACATTAGATACACTTGGAGAAATTGCCACTGCTTTAAATAATGACGCTGCTTTAAATACAACTCTTACAAACTCAATAGCAACCAAACTTCCGTTGGCAGGTGGCACTTTAAGTGGCGATCTAACTATTGATAAGAATAATCCTGTTATTACATTTTCTGATAATAATAATAATCCTGATTATCAGGTTGGGAATATTAATGGTGTTCTAAGATTTCAAGATACAACTAATAATGCAAC
>VTLG01001216.1_pt1 | contig 15806 bp, 7 predicted proteins | sample 4694571 | NCBI WGS metagenome assembly VTLG01 (sample SAMN12604809, study PRJNA352737) | marine metagenome | biome: ENVO:00000447; feature: ENVO:00000209|ENVO:00000569|ENVO:01000036; material: ENVO:00002151; isolation source: viral sequences binned using virsorter ...
GTATCATAAATCTGGATACGTTGTCCAGCAGTTTCATACCAACCAGCATACTTAATACCATCATCATAATGAACAGCACCATAGTATGGTTTACCATTATAGTATCCAGTTTGTTTAATGCCAGCCAAATCTGTTACCTGAATAACATCCTCAGGATCAAATAAAGTAGGTGGAACAATTGGAAAATCAAATACTATTGTAGGAGGAGGTCCTATTCCTGTTGCTGAATCAATCCAAATTTGAGGGGTAGATGTAACTGGTGGTCCTCCTAATCCTGGTGGTGTTCCCCCTGGTGGTGGTCCAATAGTAATCTCCTTAATCTTTCCAAAATTATCACAGACAAGTGCAAATTTATATCCCAAATCTGGTTCCATTATAACCTTATCTACTCCACAATCATAGTTAATAGTAGTAGGAGGAGGAATAACTTCCTTAATAACAGGTACTACATCATAAACAGGATCATCAGGACCTGGACCCTCGTCTTCAAAACCATTACCAGGATCAATAATTTCCACCTTATCCACAACACCCTTTCCACCAACTTCTTTAGGACAAGGCGGAGGTATAAGAACCCCAGAGACTCCCAGAGGATTCTCTACCCAAGATTTACCTTTTGAAGTTGCTACACTTACATCCTTTCTAATCTCTAACACTACCCCAGAAGGATTGTTTCTAAACACATCATCATTAGGACTACCCACTTCAAGTCCTCTATGATGAGTATTAATTAATTGAATCTTAACATCATACCTTCCAGGGGTTCCAATATTAATCTTATCATAACTCTTATCACTACCTAGTGTATAATTCTCATCAGCATATAATAATTGCTCACCATTAATGTATAAAGATGCCTTATTGTCTGCAGCAAACAACACATCGTACTGACCCTTGAATGGGAAGTTAACATTCTTCCACTCTAAAATCTTATCTCCCACATTATCTGAACTGGGTTTATCCAAATCAGAATCAACATTCGCAGGAGAAACACCAAACCTATTCATCACCTTACCCCATCTCTTATCCGTATAATGGAAAAGATTTGGACCACTATAACTTACCTCTCCTTTCTTTTGTTTGATGAGTTTCAAATCAGTTGGAGGTGAATCTTCTACTACCTCAACATAACTATCAGTACCACGAGCACCACCATGTGCACTCCCACCTTTACCACCTTTACCCACTACAACTTTTAACTTCTTACCAGATTCAACATCCTCATTGACCCAAGCATAAGCACCCCCAGAACCACCACTTCCTTGCTTATCACCATCAGTATCCATAAATCCACTTCCACCACCACCAATACAAACTATGGTCACACCATCTCTTGTTGGTTCACTTTTAGTTGAAAGAGTAAGAGAAGCATTCGTATCATCCTTATGCCTATCCAATAACTCTACTCTTGTATCAGCAATTCTAGATTGTCTAGCATCCTTATCTGCACCAATTATTTCTACCTTATAACGTTTTCCTCCTACAAAAGTACCACTTCCAGTTAAAGTTTCACTCTTTTTACCTTTAGTCCTTGTTAAATTTATAGAACCACATCTCATCGCTGTTAAAGCAACACCTTTACTAGTCCAACTATCATTTGTATCTAACTTAATAGTACATTGTGCTTTACCACTACCAGTTACAACCAATTCAAGATTATCATAATTAGTTCCCTCAAACTTCGCTGTTACGTTGGAAGCGACTGCAGTTCCTTTCTTACCAATACCACCAGGAACTGTTACAGTATAAACCCCAGGAGTGGTCCACGTTTGAGACTTACCTGTTAATCCCCAAGTAATTTTTACACCACCATCTCCACCTTTTCCACGAGCACCTTTCTTACCTTTATTACCACCACCTCCACCACCCATAGCAACACCATTTCCACCAACACCTTCTTCACCAGAAAAAGTCTGTTGAATAGATCCTACTGCAATACCTTCAAAATTAACACCAAACCCACCCGGACCACCTTTATAACGTGAACCAGACATAGCATCAATTTGCTTATGGGTTAGAGGATTCTGAGCATGACCACCAGATCTTAAACCGGCACCGCCACCAGTACCACCATGATGTGAGTCATACATATTATCATCCCCACCTTTACCACCATCACCACCTTTACCTACTTTAACTTTACCACCAATTAATTGTTCTTGGTTATCAGTTCCACCTACACCACCACCAGCATGACATAAAATTCCTCCTGAAGGAGGAGGTGGAGCAACAGGTGGTTGTCTTCTCCAATCTCTAGCACTGAAAACTTTCTTACTTACATTCTTATAAGTAACAAAACTATAATTCTCTACCTCAATTCTTATAGTCTTTATCCCAGAAGTCAAGAAGAACTTAGAAGTACCACGTATCTTATTCTTTCTTCTAGTAAGGTCTAACTTTAAATCATTATCAATATAATACCTTGCAATATCATCTACCTCACCTTTAAGTTGATAATATCCATCATAAGGAATATTTACATTCCAAGTGTTAGTAAAGACTTGTCCACCTGCATCACTTCCTGCTTTGGATAAAGGTAAGACAGGTGAAACAGCATATCTGTTAAGGAACTTACTCCAACCCTTACCAGTGTGCTTATGCTTCTTAGCCATCTCAGCATCCATTCTCACTGGATACCATTGTCCACCAGCAATTACATCCAAATCTCCCTTACTACCACTACTACCACTCCATGATGGACCATCATTTAGAACTCCAGCTATATCTGCCTGGTGTCCAAGTATTCCCTTACGAATAGCACTAGCAGACTTACCTGTACCTATCCAATTATCAATCTCCGTCTCACTAGCTGTTCTATTCCAACGTTGATTGTACCATTCCTTAATATTATTACGAAGTCCAGTATCAATCTTTCTTGCTTGCATAATACTACTACCACTACCACTACCAATAGATGAAGGGAATCTAGTAGTCCACATAGGATTGTTGGGACATCTTCCTTTTGACTTGGGAGCTTCTTCTATTGGAGTAGGAGGAAGAGGTGCCTTGATTATAAAAGCAACTCCCATAGGATTCTCATTCCAAGACTTAGCAGATATTACAGTCTTAGTAGCATAAGCAACTTCAACATCAACAGCAAGAACCATAGGGTTAATACCCTTAACAGTTTCCTCTAATTTAAACTTACATTTATTACCCTGCACACCATAGAATTTACCTTCACTTATTTTACATACAATATCTTTCCAACTTCTATCTCTCCACTCTTCCATCTCCAATCTCCTACCATTATCCCTCAATCTAACCTTAACATTATTTGCATTAAAGACTGTTCCTGACTGAGCACTAGTGAGTATTACATCATATTCTTTACCTACCTCAACATTTTTAATAAAGTTTTCATTTATTTGAGCACCATCATGCTCTTTACTAACAGAAAAAAGTCCTGGAATTGTTATCTTATTAGCATATCCAGCACTACTAGTGACCTTAAATGAAGTTTCTTTAGTTTTTATCTTATTACCTCCTTCTTGTCTAAAACCAAATCTACCACCAGGAATCTGTTCTAGACCAGCATCAAGTGTATAGATTCCTTTCTTAAAGAACCTAGTGTAAGTACTGCTACCAGTAGGAAGACTAGATTGATTATTAATAAAACCTTCCTTCCTTATGCTTACATCTCCACCGGGACCATGGAACCTAAGATTTACACTATCATCAACAGCAACTTTAATAATATAATTTCCATCAATCGGGAAATTAATATTCCTCCATTTGATTTCATGTGTTCCTGCATAGGGATTAGTATCTAATTCTTTAGTAGTATCAAAAGGACAAACACCAGCAGTATTTACAAACCCACCTCTACCATAAACATTCGTTCTCCATAACTGACGATTGGCTTTACCCATCCACTCCACAGTATTAAAAACCTTCTGTACTTTTATTCCTGCTGCTGGTGCTGGCTTAGGTTTAGCAATAGGTTTAGATATAGGTGGTAGTTTAACAATTTCAACAAAACTATCACCACCATTCTCTCCACCATGAACATTCTTACCCTGTCCTCCCTTACCAACTATAATTTTGAGTTTTGTTCCTGCTTCAATTTCTTCAGTCACATAAGCATAAGCACCACCACTACCACCACTTCCCTGCCTATCTCCAGTAGTATCTTTAAATCCAGATCCACCACCACCAATACAAACTATCGTTACACTATTCTTCTGTAATGTTTTAGATTCTCCAGGAACGGTTATATTATAAACTCCAGGAGAAGTCCATTCCTGAGACTTAGAAGTAAGTCCCCAAGTAATTTTTACACCACCACTTCCGCCATGTCCTCCTCTACCACTAGAATTTTTTCTAACGGCACCACCACCGCCACCACCCATAGCAACTCCATCACCACCTGAAGAATATGTATTATTAGAATCTTTAGTTACTGTCTGTTCAATAGATCCTACTTGAGTTCCTTGGAAATTAACACCAAATCCACCAGGACCACCCTTATATTTCCCACTCCCCATAGCATCTATTTGGGTATGACTTAAAGTATTAGTACTATGACTACCATTTCTTAGTCCAGCACCACCACCAGTACCACCATGATGCTTTCCATGCGCGTCATCATCACCACCTGGTCCACCAGCACCCCCCTTACCTACAATAACTTTACCACCAACTAACTGTTCACTATTATCTGTTCCTCCTTTACCACCACCTGCATGACATACAATCTTTTTAACAGTAGAAGGAGGTAAAAATTCTGCAGTATCAGGTTGAGGAGGTTCCTGTATCGTAACATCCTTATATTGTAAGGCATTAAGAAGATCTATTCTCATCTTATGAACCTTACCTTTCTTATCACTATCTTCCCAATCAAGATGCTTCTTAACAATAGTAGGTTTATCTTTCCAAGTAGCAACCTTTGGCATTAATGGTTGGTTATCCAAATAAGCACTTGCTACATTATCACACTGACCCTTAAAGGTATACTCACCTGGATAAGGGAACTCTTCCTCCCACTCCATAGTAAATAACATTCCTGCAAAATCACTTCCAGGTGCATTAGACATAGGTACTGGTGATATTGCATAATCATTCATAAAACTAGGTGCTATATTACTATCCCTACCCTTCTGCGAAGAAGAAACCTTCCCTTTAGTTTCTGGAATAATTAATTTATAAGTTAAATCATAAGTACTATGACCACGAACCTTTCTTTTATTGGTTGACTTAAATCTACCTGTCTTAGCAAGTATTTGTAAGTCATCATTATCGTTTGCAGTACCCAATACATCAGCAAAAATAGAAGAAGAAGTTCCTAATCCCTTTTCCTTTCCTCTAGATCCAAAATTCTTTAAAAGAAGTCCTTGTTCTGTTCCCGTCTTCTTTTTATATTTACCTTCAGATACTATTTTATAATCAACATTAGGTTTAATTTTTTTAGTTACCTTCCTTGGTTCTCCACCATCAGTATAATCATCAGCTTTAACAGTAAAGGTATGCTTACCACCAACCTCAGTGAAAGTAAAGAATAAATCCTTACCCTTTCCACCTTGTGTATAAACTTCAAATACTACATCTTGAAAAGCAGGAACTCCCTCTATAGTTTCTAAACCATGATCTAATTGACGACCACCCCATGCAGGATGGTGTACAGGATATACAGTTCTATTAGGATCAAAGTTTAATTTCCTTTGTCTTTCAACAAACTCCTCTTCATTAGCAGAAACAACACTAAGAGGAGCTTCCTTTCTTGTAAACCACCAAGGGTCTGTTAAAGCAGCAAGATACTCTTGAAACTGTTGTATCTGTCGCTTAATAGGATCATCTTCATCATTTATATACATCGAAGGATCCCACGGACCTAAGTCCTTTCCATCAGGAGAATATACTCTCCCAGATTCTACCTTTGAATCCTTATGACATAAATTTTTAATTTCCTCTGGAAAATACTCCTCAAATTCATCTTCTGCATCATAAATTTCCTCTACTATAGAAGTCTGTCCCAATCCAGCAACAGCAACTGTACCCCCACCTCTATTACCACCACCATCTTTTATCTTAACAATAGGAGGATATTTATATCCATGTCCACCTGATATTAAATGAACACCTAATATACTACCATCCTTACCAACTACAGCATTTCCTTTAACACCAACACCACCTCCTCCAAAAAAATCTACCTTAGGAGGACCATAGGGTTTCTCTAAATTAATTCCACCACACGCATCCTTACTACCCTCAGGTAAAGGTTCCCCTAGAGCTGGTGCTCTAACAAAAGCATCAATAGGTTTTAAATTATTAACTTCATTAATATTTTTATATTCAATCCTTTTCCTATTCTTTAAGATAAAAGTAGTACCAGGATTTAATTCCGCTACTCTATTAGCCTCACATAAATTAACTCCTTCCACGTAGCCTCTATCAGTAGAAATATATCCTACCTTAATATCACTCTTCTTAGCGTCGCCAAATAGATTAAATCCCATAGATATATTTATTAAGCACCGTAAATATTTAATGCTGCATCCTGAGCAGCATCCTGGACACTCTGTGTTGCAATATCAATCCCCTTCTTAATTGTTTTATCATTTAGAAGGTCAAGTGTTGGTTGATCCTTAGAAGGTTCAGCAAAGGGAATAGTAGGAGGACTAAGAATCTCTGGAAGTGGTTGTAGAGGATTAGATGCAATATCACCAACCGCCGTTGGGCTAGGAGTCTTAGAATCAGGTTGGGCACCCGAACCTTCTGCCATAGTATAAAAATCAGAAGCTGCAAGGTTAGGTGGCATTTCAAAAGGAAATTGATTTGCTGGCATGTTCTCAAACTGAAGAGCAGATGTTATACTACCTTCAATATCAGGAAGTTTCATTCCTATATTACCCAAAGAATCAGTAAGTCCAGCAACTTGCGAACTTATATCACCTAAGAACATATTCATCTTATTCGACATATTATTATTTGCTATGTTAATCTTATCACGTGATAAAGCAATTGTTTTTCCTAGAATTTCCTCAGAAGTACAAATAGCAACCTCAGGATAAGTTTTTGGTCCCCCTGGAGGTAAGGACTTTGCCTTTTCATCAGCTTCCTTCTGCTTATTCTTTAAATCTAATGCTTGAGTTAACACACCCTTCACGGTATCCTCAAGTCCATTAGTAATCTCTAAATATTCTTCTTGCAACTTCTCAATAAATCCTGCCTGAACATCAGCATACTGAAATCTACTTGCTGCTGGCATCTCAGCTACGGTTCCTGCTGCTGCTGCCAAAGTAGATTTCAAAGTATATTCTGCTAACTTATTGATAGAAATCTTTTCATACTTAGCAATCTGGATAGCAGTCCGATTAACTTCATCTTCTATATCAGGAATCTTATTTGCTACTGCTGCAGTATAATCTGTCCGCGTTTTAAGATGTCTTTCAACTTTATCAGCAAGATTATCAAGTTCAGTTTGAATAGCTTTCTCTGATGACTCTACAAAATGACCAGGTTTAAGTATAACAGTTTTTATCTTATAAAGTTCATCTTTTATGATAGTTGCTGCAGATTTTAGCATAGGTGCAGTTGCACCTGATTCAAGAGATGCTCCTGGTTCTGCTTGTGCCAAAGGAGAGTTTGCTTTCTTACATCTAGCCTCCTTTCCTTTAGAAATCCCCTCCTTAACCTTATCCTCTAAGGCTTGTCCCGTTAAACCTGATGCCTCTGCCTCTGCTTTTGCACTCTGAGCATCTTGCTGTTGCTGATCTGTTAAAGGACGATCAGATCTCAACCCCATCTTATTGAGTAGAGTACCTGGAGGAATCTCAGCACACTCTTTCTGTTGCTCTGGAGTCTTAGGTTTTAATATACCTATATCCTCATCTGGAGGGAATGCCCTACCTTGCAACCTTGCTGGGTCCTGACTCCGTGCATATCCACTAGTGCCAGAAAAATTATCCTTACTTGTCCCTATTGAAGTAGTGAGTGGAGTTTGAGGATTATTCCCCAAAATTCCCATAATGACAGGGACCTGTTGATCAGCCCCATCCATAAAGAATCCAAAGACAAAGTTACCTTGACGGATTTGTGGTGTCTGATATGCATTAGCAGCACCACTCCCCGCCGTAATGGGGTACATTACATTTGCCCAAGGAAGTTGGTCAGAAGGAATCGTTTCCTCATCCTTATCATGAATACCAATAATCCTTACCTTATATCTACGACCCCATCCAGTTTGATCATCCTTCCCTGGATATACACCAGGCAGCACATTCTCTCTCCAAGTGGCATCATCAGGGATCTGACCTACCCACCAAAGAAAATTTCCTCCTAGAAATCCAGGATCAAATAGTGCTCCTCCTTCCATTTATTCGTCGTATACTCTACACTCTTCAGCATCAGGATGATTATCACAATAGACTTCTAAATGCTTATCTTGATGTCTAGTGTGCCAATCATTGATACCAGTCTCAGGTTCATCATTCTTATGATACTCATCATAGTATGCATGGGAAGATTCTAAGTCTGCTTTAGTGTACTCCATCTTACCATGATTAATATGCTCCTTGCCATCTTTAGGATCCAGATAGACTTCATGTTCTAAATCGTGTTTAATTTCAGACATACACTTACGCCTCCGTTGCGGTGCCTTTTTTTCCAGTAGATTCTCTTACAAGATTCATCTTAGTAAAGGTTTCTTTACTTGTAATATAGTGACAAATGTCAGCTATAATATATAGACCCCCATCTTTCTTATCGAAATCATCTTTTTTCTCAGATCCTGTCAATTGAGGACCATCATAAAAGATACTATCTCCAGCATGTAAAGAAAAATCTCCTGGTATAGTAACACTTATTTTACTAGAAAACAACTGATTATATCTCATCGATGCTTGGTTTAAAATCTGTAGAATATCAAAATTTTCTTTTGTCTGTGATTCAGTTAACTGCTCTCTCGTACCCTCATCCCACTCCTTTGGATCTTTAGAACCCTTACTAATTAATGTCCCAGTATCTAATATCATATACTGAGTCCTAGAAAATTCCTTACTAGCCTGTATAGTTCCTCTACCACTAGCATTACCAATAGCAGCAGAAGGAGGCTCATTAGCCTCTCCACCTTCTCTTGCTTGCATATCAAACTCTTTATTCATAACAGGAAGATTCTCTCCTGCTAGTTTTAATTTATCCTTTTTCTCATCAACATATGCATTAGGCATTATCACTTGATAAACACCATCAAACGGATTAAACACTACTGTACGAGTAGAGAATGCACCCATCTGTAATTTCTTTTGAATATCAAGAGAATTACCTTTGTCTGCTGCAAGTGCCTTTACATCATAACCTGCTGCTGTTAACCGATCATTACCTATATCTGTAGTATCTGTATAGATAACAGATAACTTTTTAGGATTCATTTCCTTATCCACTAACCAATCAATTGACCTAAAATGAAATCCTTTTGAAGTTTCCCAGAAAAAATAACCAGCACTAACCCCCAAAGCACCACTATCACCTTTCTTAGCACTCTTACCATCAGCAGATTCACCACCACCAGAGACTCCCTTTTTAGATAACCAATTTATAGTATAAAAAGGTTTTCTATTATCCCCACAAAAAATATATTCATTAGTTGTCTCTTCAATAAACAATTCCTTCTCTGAATCAAAATAATTCTTTTCTCTCTTCCTTTCTTTACTGTCCGGATCTATTGTTTGTTTAGTTAGTATTCCTTTTACATGATCAGATATCTTTCCATCAAACCTAGTATTCAATCTCAACTTTTCATTCAAAATATATTCCTTAGATACTAAATCTAACATCACTAACGACCTTGTACTATCATCCGTTATAGGAGTAACTTTATTAACATATAAATTATTCTTACCTTCCTTAGTAAATTCTATTTTATTCTTATTATTATCTTCAAATACTAATTCAACTCTTTCTTGTCCTACTATAGGAAGTCCTTCAAGTGCAGTTAATTTCTTACCATCCTTCTCTATAGTATTACCACTGTCAGCATAATATAATACAACTCTTACACTATCTTGTAAGATACTTTCGTAATAAGTTAAACGTAAAATACCTTCACGCAAACCAACAAAATCCTTCTCATTTACATTAGAATAAATGTCTGCCATACTAATATCAGCAGGAAGTGCGCTACGTACATTAACTGTAGATGATTTTTCTGCCATTTAATATTACCTCTTATTTCTATTTAACCACCTTTATATAACCCTTCATACGGATCATCTCCTTTCCCTTTACCACCACCCACTGATACAAGAGATTCACCACTCTCCTCTTGTATTGAAGGAGATGGTGAATCAGAATCATCAGAAACCACTACTACTTCCTTTCCAGTCTCTTCATAAGAAGCAGTAGTAGATATAGAATCAATCACTGCCTTAGCACCACCCTGTTGGTTAGCTTGCTTTAATTTAGTCTCTTGAGATGAAGAAGGTTTCAAATCAACACTACCTTTATCTCCTTCACCTAAAGGAGAACCCTTAGACTTATCACCACCACTCTCTTTTGTATCACCATCCTTTTCACCTAAAGGAGCACCCTTAGATTCACCACCTTTAGCAGGATCCATAGTAAGGTTTGCACCCTTTACCATATGATCTACTAAACCATCAGGATCTCTTACTAATTTTCTTGCAGGTCTACCCTCTTCTATATCTTTACCACCCATAATAGGATCATCAATATCTGCTAATGGAGTTCCTGCTAACAACTTAGCAGTCTGCATTGCTAACCACTCACCTGCTATACCACCTGCCATACCTCCCATAAAATTAAATACACCACTCTGTCCAAGAACAGGAACCGCAGTTGCAGCAGAGAAACCAACACCATACCCAAGCAGTCCACCCAATCCTTTTAAGATTGCATTAATAGGAGACTCTTTAAACAGAGAATAGTCAGCAAGAGCCGTTAAAGCAGTAATAATTTTATCAACAGGACCCAATCCTTTAGAAGCACCCTTATTAGCTTTCAAAGTATTAATTATTTTTTGTAGTGCTGGATTATTTGCTGCCTTTGTAAGAAGACCCTGAATAGCTCCTTTCGCATTCTTAGGTTTTAATTTATTAGCAACCTTACCGATAATAGGATTCTTCTTTAAAATATCATCAATAGTAGGTCTAATTTTAGCCATTAAATCATCAATAACCTTTTGGGGTTTCATATTTTCAGTAATTTCAGTCCACTTTGATCCAATACTCTTACCAGCCTTCGCTACTCCTTCACCAATCTCATCTATATAAGGACCCATTTTCTTTGCAACATCATCCCACAGCTGCCTAGTCTTAGCAGGAATACTCTTAACCCAATCAATTGCACCTAAAGTTCTCTTTTTAATAGCACCTCCAAGATTTTTCATCCATCCTGGAGTCTTCAGTTGAGGCATCTTCCACTTTCGTGGATCTATTTTCTTAGCAATCTCAGTTACTTTTTTCCCAGCCTGAGTTTTTTGTAAGTTCTTTAAAGCTTGTTTAGGATTCTTTACCGCTTGCGTAATGGCACGTCTTGTTTTTAATATTCTAGCTTTAGTATTACGAACAAGTTTGCCTGGTTTACTTCTTTTCCATTTCTCTTGAAGTTTTCTCTGCCATTTGGGTCTTTTTCCTTTTGGTCTTTTTGGTGGTTTATCTCTCTGCCCAGCAGCCGCAGCTGCTGCCATCCCAAGGGTAAGAACAAGATTCATCATCTTATTCAATGTACCCGCAAAAGAATCAAATTTCTTAGCGGCTCCTTCCCCTAACTTCTCTTTTACCTGATTTCTCGTCCAATCATATGCATCATATCCCCACTTAATAGCAGTAGCTAAAGAATCAACTAACCAAATCCCAACATCAATCATAAAGTCTGCTGCCTTAGCAATTAAAGGCAAAGCCTTCATAAGATGTGGTAATAAAGGCAGCAACTTCATTCCTATCATTCCCACAAAGATAGTGAGGAAGAAGGTCTTTATCCTTTCCCAAAAACTCTTAACCTTTTTAGCACCAGGTATAGGGAAACTAAACTTACCTTTATTATCAGCCTCTAATTGATTCTCTGCTTTAGTTCTCTTAAGTTCTTCTCGTGTCTCCTTCTTATTCTTTGCTCGCATCTTATCTAATACAAGCGAACCCTTTAATAAAGTATTAACTTCAATCGTAGTTACTTTTATTCTTAATGCCGATTCTTTTAATGATGTAGTTCCTGAACCTTGAGACTTACTTATATTTTGTGCAGACGTAGCAGCAGGAACTATTTTCTTTGCATCTAATTCACTATTAGTAGCATTAGGATTTGCTTTAACTGAATAACTTCCTCCAGTCACCTTAGAGGCAACCTCTCCACCGGTTTGTTTTTTCTTTCTACCCTTGAGCATTCCTGCTCCAATCTTTGCTACCGCACCAAGAAGAGCCATATCTTATACCGTTATCCCCAAGACTTTAACCTTAGACATTGATACCATTGCTGCAGGATCTATAGGAGGTAACTGAGGAGCACCACCATTTAATGGAGGAGGTGTTTGATTTTTCTTCTTATGTTGATGAGCATAAGCAGCAACCGAACTCTGTGGTACTGGAGGTCCAACTGCAGGAGGAGGTGGTGGTGGTGCTGAAATACTTGCACCTCCTCCACTAGTACCAGGAGTTGCTATAGATGATTGAGAACCTATTCCTCCTCCCGACTTACCACCTATAAACTTCTTCCAATGAGTAGGGATACTCTTTGGTGGTGGGTCCGATTTCCCAAACTGTTCTGCATAATGATAGAAATTACCTTGAGGTGCAAAAAGAATATCACCCTTACCCATATTTCCATATTGACTTGTTCCCTTAAAGTCAGTTCTTCCTTGTAATCTTTGTAATGCAGCAGCAATTCCTGCTTGCCCTTCTGGAGATGCTAATTTAATAGCAAGCTCAGGATCATCATAGGCTTTTCCAGTGAAAACTGCTTCATATTGACCAGGTTCACTACCTACTTCTTTAATGGTGTTTGGATATCTTGGATCAGCAACCCTATTCAAAACATTAGCAGCAACTCCATACTCATCCTCAGTACCTCTTCGTGCCTCAGCACTAACAATAAATGCCAAATCTTTATAATCATCCCCACTCAACCCAGTTAATGCTCCCTTTGAAGACTGCTCACCACCACCTCCTCCACCACCAAACATCTTACCCACTGCATTCTTAATACCACCAAACATACTCTTTATTCCACCAATTAATCCACCACCAGCAGCAAAGGTTGTACCTGTCTCATCCATCATAGGCATGTTGGTTCCTCCACCCATGGCATTCATAGATTCAAGAGTACTCGCACCCCATTGATTTACAGCAGGTGCAGACATTACAAACTCACCAGGAGTAAGCATTGCCGGGACTGTATCCCCTACCCCACTTCCAGGAATTTGTCCACCTTGGTTCAGTTTACGAACCTGTTTTTCAGTGCTTCCCTCTGTAGTTGTGGCTTGTTCTTGAGATGGTGTTGGTTTCTTATCATCATCACCACCACCCATCAATTTGCTTACTCCATATCCAGCTGCTGCTACTCCTCCTATAATAAGTCCCGCTTTACCCCATTTACCCCATTTCATTTTGGCAAGTGCCTTTATAAGTGCAGGAATAACTGTTGCTACAATTTTTACAGTCCATATAACAACCTTACCAATAATTCCAGTAACAAATCTCCCTAGGGCATTACCAAACATTAAATAAGCAGCAAGCAATGTAGGCCAAAAATCCTTAAGGAATCTTCCTATTGCTTCTACTTTCTTTTTATTTTCCTTATCAGCAAACCATTGAAATAATTTTATTGCAATCTTCCCCAAGAATACTGTTCTTATAAAATTAATAATCTTTTCCCAGACACTCTGAACAGGAGCAAGTACCTTAGATGCTACTGTTCTTAATCCCTGAAACTTACCTTCTAAATCCTTTTCCTGCTTCCCTCTTGATGCTTTCTCTGCTGCTTTCCTTTCATCTTCTGCAATATCTTTATCTACTCCTTGCTGTTCTACTATGGTATTCTTAATCGAATCCATATTGTTAGCAATATCATTAAGAGTCTTACCTAATCCCTCACCACCAGGCAACTTATCAGCCATAGTGTCACCAGCCCACCGCTTCTGGTTAGACTCTGCTATATTTTTTAATACAGTAATCTTCCTGGCATTTATTTTTATTGCTTTCTGATTTCCTATAATTAATGGTGCATTAGCTCCAACAGGACCATCGCCTTTAGCAGAAAATAAAGATGTTGATGCTGGTCCCAACAACTTTTCCGAAGATATTTTTTTATCAGTTGTACTTGGCATTAGCTTCTTGTTGTTTACGTTTCATCTCTTCTTCTTCCAAATGTTGTTGAAGAAGACCAACGTAGATGTCTCGTTCCCAAGGCATCATATTTTCAATCTCTGTTAAGCTATATTTATGGTACTGCATCAACGCAAAATTGAGCCTGAAGTAATTCTCCAGGTTCATATGTACCAGGGCTACCCGAAAAAAGCCGCTAAGCCCTCCAGTACTACATCACTTTCAACTTTTGTATTGGGATTTGTTACCTTAATAGTATGCTGCAACTTAGGCATAGTAGTAAAGAATGTTTCAATCTCTTTGAACTGACTGGAATTCATCTGCTCTAAGAACTCATTCACTTCTTTCTTCGTACAATCAGCAGTTGTCCATGCTTCATCCTCACTATAAACCTTATCAATACATGATGCAATCAACTGGAATGATTGATCCATTTGATTCTTATCAGTAAAATCAAAATTACTCTTAATAAATTGATCTAAAGAAGGATACTTCATCTCCATCATCAAAGTATCATCAAGTTTAATTTGTTTACTATGATTCTCATCATTCTGTACTTCAATTTCATCAAGATAAATCTTTACAGGCACCTCAGTAATCTCATCATCTGGACAAATAACATTAACATCCAATTCCTCTCCTACAGACTTACCTCTGATGTTAAGGAACAAGTATTCAATATCAAAGGTCGGCAAATTCTCTACCTTAATACCCTTTGTAAGAACACATGCTCTAAGTACTGCTTTAATTGCTGTAGTAATCTGCTTATTATCTTCACTCTCTAAAGCAATTACTAATAATTTTTCTTCTTTAACTAAGAACGGTCTGTACTGAACCGTTTTTCCTGTTGAAGGTAGTGTCAACTCATACGTCGGAGTCGCAATCTTTGGTAAAGGCATAATATCCTATAGAAATTTCAGTATGTTTATTTAGAATAGATTCTGAACTGCTTTTCCTGCAAGTCCAGCACCAATGTTAGCCAGTGTAGAACTACCAGTAAGTTTATTCACTGCAGAACCAGCTAGATTTGCAGCAACACTACTCAAGAATCCACCCGCATTAAATTGAGACTGTTGGTATGGATTATAACTATCACCTTGATATCCACTATGTATTTTATTCTTCAAAAGAACATACCTGATATAAGTCATCTGAACACTACACTTAAGTAGAGAAGCTGTATCATAAGTAACAGGCATAGAAGTTATTGCTAGAGGAAAACTCTTCACAAATTCATATACTATTTGAGATTTGTGATCTCTTTCAAACTTCCTAACTTTAAGTCCAGTAGCAGTATAACCATCATCACCATCAGGATACCGTGCCCTATAAGAATAATAAGGGTTTGTTAACCCCTCATCATCCCCATCAAGAGGTTCATTCATAGCATATCCTATCCACTTCTCAAAAAATTTGATAGGGATATAATTACCAGCATCAACATAAAAAGTTAAATCAATAGACTGATCAAACTGTCTACGATAAGCATGACGTTCGGTAACTCCCTGAAAATCATTTGTAATCTCCAAG
>VTLG01002899.1_pt1 | contig 15805 bp, 26 predicted proteins | sample 4694571 | NCBI WGS metagenome assembly VTLG01 (sample SAMN12604809, study PRJNA352737) | marine metagenome | biome: ENVO:00000447; feature: ENVO:00000209|ENVO:00000569|ENVO:01000036; material: ENVO:00002151; isolation source: viral sequences binned using virsorter ...
GTTAGAATATGGCTAATAAAAAGTTAATGCACAATATTATTAACAAGACTAGGAAGTCTTTTGACTTCCGATACCAACAAGCAATCATTAGAAACAAGAACCAAACTCCAAAAAACCCCCCACTGGTTAAGCTTTTACAGTATTTACAATCTATTAAGATTTCTGACGCAGAAATTGACCAAGTTGTCAGGGAATATTGGGAAGCTGTTGAAAAAAATCCTAGCTTTGAAAAAGAAATTGCAGATAAGTTCAAGATCAAGTATAATGGTAAAGTTTAAACACAATATCTAGGTATATAACTATCTTCTAAAAGATAGTCGCTTAGGGGCGATCTTACCCTTTCTTTTCGCCCCAAGCACCTCCATAACCCTCCTTGTGATCTTGACATTCTACGCACCAATATTCACCATTTTCAGAATATGCAGTATCACCAACATATTTATTATTTTTATCCACCCATGCCATAACATGAATATTATCACTTCCACAGTCTTTACAGTTCATTATTCCTCCTTTACTTCTTGTATAGTCCAACCAAAAGCTTCAGCTATTTCTGTTGCACCCATTTTATATAATGCTTTGTGATCTTCTTCATCAATATCAAAATGATAATCAATAAGCATATCTTTTATTTCTTTTAAAGAATTAAAATGATTAGTCTTTTGTATATCATGTTCAGCACCATAATATTGTTGTCGTTGATTACACCATACAACATATTTATTCATTATCCCTCCTATACTTCTTCTATTTCAGGGTCAACATAATCGTCAAAATCAGTAAATTCTAAATCACCTACATTTGCATGTTGTATTTCACCTTTTTTATGACCCCAATATATTCCCCATGCTTCATTTTCATTTGTAGCATAAACAATTGTTTTTCTACTCATAACTGGCATTGAATTAATTATATATTTTTTCATTATCCCTCCTTTACTTCTTCACAAGTTGCATAGTTCCATTCTATACATTCATCATCACCGACTTGTTCATATTCCCAATAGCCATCATTCCAAACTTTATCCCAAGCCATGTCGCTGTTCTTAGCTTTTACCTCTACTGTTTTAGCAGTTAATTCACTTATTGTTATGTGAAATGTTTTATCTTTATTTTTCATTACCCCTCCCCATTGCATTGTAATTCAAGGTCATATTCTTTGACCTCTAGTTTAGCTGGCAGACCTTGCATTTCTTTTTCAAGGTCTATGATTACACAATTGCTTGTGTTTCTTGTTGGTGGTTTATACACCCAACCAATTATTTTAAGCTGTTTGTGATATACAATATCGTTTTTTTTAAACATTTTCCCTTTCCAGCTAATATGTTTTTTATTGTTTCTTTTTCTAACCAAATTATATGACCAGTTTTAATCTGCATTTTATTCGCAGTCTGTCCAACCTTGACTAGCTTTCCATTTTTTATATCTTTCATACCCTTTTCTACTTTCTTTCCATTTGAAATATACAACTCCTGCAATAATTGTCAATAGCATTAAATGAAATTCTTTTTGTTTGATCATATCTATAAAAACTTCCAATATCATTTTTCCCCCTTAACAATTGTTTTAATTATTGTTGTGCTTGGATTTGGGTCAAAGTCTTGTAATTGAGAACAACCCAAAACGAACAGTATTAAGAAATAAAATATATATTTCATAATAGTATTGCTCCAATAACAAAACCAATTACAAACCAAATTATTTCTTGTCTGTAATGCAAGTGCCAAACATGAAATTTATCTATGTATTTTTTCATTGTTTTCTTCCTTTATATTTTCAGAACCACAACTAACACAAACAGCAGTCATTTCAGATAATTCATACCATGACCAATTTTTTTCAGGTTGTTCTTGAAACTCTTTTAATAATGTTCCCTCATCACAACCGCAGTCTAAACATTTCATTATATCCCCCATCTTTTAATCTGACGTAATAAAGCTTCAGCACACTCAGAACGACCATAAATTATGTCATCAGTACCATCTGAGCATATTTCTTCTAATTTATTGTCTTTGGCATTAACAATTTCTTCATTATACTTTATCTCATCTTTTAACCATTTTTTTATTTTATTTATTGTCATTATTATATCCCCCTTTTATTTATTATATGTTGCTCCAATATCATTGCCATTTCTAAGCCATAGAAAAGCAAGAAATATATAAACGCAAAGAATATTAAACCCTCAATTATTGTTTTCATGCTAAGTTCCAATCTTTCTCATCAATAACCCATTCACAATCATTAGTGTATTGTGCATTAGGATATGATTTTTTGATTGCTTGTACTTCATGCTCAAAACAAACATAGTCATTTAAATGATCACATACTTTACAATCTTTATCAGGTTTAACACTTTCTAAAGTTGTATATCTATCAGCTATAATTATTTTATTCATCTTCCCCCCTCATAAGTTGGTAATTGTAGCCAGAATTTAACAACGAACAGAAAGAACATTGACAAACCTAGCCAAAGGTTAATCTGTGTTATGACTAGCAACCCAAACATTGCTAGTACATAACATAGAGCTAAATAGATTGCTTTAAGCATTGGCAACCTCCAAATCTGGTTTCATTGGTACACCAAAACACTCAATATATTTTTTTTCAAAGTCTTCAGGTGTCAATCTTTCTTTTTTGTTTCCGTTATCAATCCAGTTTAAATGCTTTCCAGTCGTTGTACTCCATTGATTTTGGATTACATAAGTTGACCATAAGCCAGTTTTATCTGGTGCATAAAAAGCAATTAAGGTATCGTATGAGAACCAATATTGCCTATTATTTGCGTCTGTAAATTTAAGACTATGTGATCCATAATTGTCAGATGAATATCTGCCATAATTCTCAAATTTTACTTTGTTAACTTCTTTCAGAAGCATAGTGTTTGTCATTTTTTACCCTTTCTTTTGTTGGTTTTTTGTATATATTCAACATAGTTAATTAATAACAAATAATGACTATCTTGTCAATACCTAGTCAATAACATATTTATGAGTAATAAAGTAAAATTTACAGCAGAAGTATTAGAAGCCATATTTAGTGAGTTGGCATTGGGTAAGTCTATAAAAAAGGTATTAGAAGCCAAATCATTATCATGGGAAGGCTTTAGAAAGCTTTTACATAAAAAGCCTAAAATAAGGCAAGAATATGAAATCGCCAAAAGTGATGGAGTAGATTATTTATTAGGAGAAGCTACTTCACAGCTTGAAAGTGCAATAACAGACTTCAAGATCAATGGTAAAGGCGACCTTGCAATCAGTCATTTAGTTAAGGAAGCTGTCGCATTAACTAAGTGGAAAGCTACCCATTTACTACCCAAATACTCCAACAAACAGCAAGTAAAACACAGTTTTAATGCAGAAACTCCGCTTGTTGTTAAGTGGGAAAAGTCTCAGTAATTATTAAATAAGATAAGTAATACAACATTTATTGTTGATAGACTGCCTAACTTTGTGCGTATTGTTGCCCACAGTTGTTATAGGTTTACGTTATTTCTGGTTCATTCTGGTGCTAGTTGCATAATAAATATATATTTCTACCTCTAGTTAGTGCTGAGAATGGATCGTTATCAGTAATCATTCTAGTTGTATTAGTATTTCTGGGGGGTTTTGACGAAACCCCACCATCAAACTATATATTTCGTTTGTCGATTAAAATGGGGAGGTATATATAAATAGATGAGGAGACCGATTTATGGAAAAGCCAAAAATATATGCAGTAATACTTGTTTCAGAAATGACTAATACTGTTTCTGTTCACTTTGAAGGTTTCTCAGACTATGAAGATGCTAAAGACTTCTCCAGATATATCGGTAAAGAACTCAACATAGAAAACTTGCCTTTTCCTAAGAATGACACTATTCACTAAGTAGGGGTTTTATTTTAAATGTCAGAAATCGTAATTCCATATTCACCAAGAAAACTTCAAAAATTTTTACACACACAAATTCCTAAAAGCAGATTCAATGTTATTGTGGCACATAGGCGGTCTGGCAAAACTGTAATGTGCATTAACCACATGATAAGAGATGCTTTAACTAATAAGCAGCCGAATCCTAGATATGCCTTTATTTCGCCAACATTCAAACAGGGTAAAAGTACGGCATGGGATTACATTAAAAATTTCGCCAAAAATATTCCCTTTGTTAAATTCAATGAATCAGAACTTAGATGTGATTTTCCTAATGGATCAAGAATAACAATCTTAGGTGCTGAGAATGATCAAGCATTAAGAGGTATCTTTTTAGATGGATGTGTTATGGATGAAACGCAGAATATTAGTCCAACATTGTTTCCAGAAATTATCCGACCAGCATTAGCCGACAGGAAAGGATGGTGTATATTTATAGGTACACCTAAAGGTCAAAATTATTTTTACAAACTTCACAAAGAAGCTATGCAACAAAAAGGTTGGTGGACAGGGGTTTTCAAAGCATCTCAAACACAAATTTTAGACAAAGAAGAATTGCGATCTGCACAAAATACTATGTCAGAAGACTTATATAACCAAGAGTTTGAGTGTTCGTTTCAAGCAGCAATCACAGGTTCTTATTATGGAGCTATTATAGAAAAGCTAGAAGTAGCAAAAAGAATGACATCTGTTCCTTATGATGAAAACCTAGATACAGAAACTTGGTGGGATTTAGGTTTAAAAGATTCTACAGCTATTTGGTTTATTCAAAGACATGGAGATCAAATCAGAGTCATTGATTATGAGGAAAACTCAGGTGAGGGATTAGATTTCTATGCAGACCTATTAGATAGTAAACCCTATAAATATTATAGACATATAGCTCCGCATGATATAAAAGTTAGGGAATTAGGAGCTTTTGGAAAATCAAGGTTGGAAATTGCTTTAGAATTAGGTATATCTTTTGATATTGCACCAAAACTTTCTATTGAAGATGGAATTGAGGCAGTCAGAAAAGCTTTACCTAATTGTTATTTTGACAAACAAAATACATCAATGGGTGTCGAAGCATTAAAAGCTTACTCAAAAAAATGGGATGAAAAAAATCAGTGTTTCAAAAATAGACCAACACACAATTTTGCATCACATCCAGCAGACGCATTTAGATACGGCTGCACATTTATTGGTGGACAAAAAACTAATTGGAAAGAACCAGTCCAGGTTGATACAAGTTATATAGTTTAGTTATGGCAAAAAAAATTGAAAGACTAGAAGATTTAGAATTAAAAAATACTTTACAATCTCACATACATAATTCGTTAGGTTTTTTAGGAGGTACATTATCCTCTGAAAGAGAAAAATCTTTAGAATATTATCAAGGTGATAAACTTGGTAATGAAATAGATGGAAGATCGCAAGTCGTTAGTACAGATGTTGCAGATACCATTGAGAGTTTACTTCCAAATCTTTTAAGAGTTTTTACATCATCAGATAAAGTTGTGTCTTGTGAGCCAGTTAAAGCAGATGATGCACCTTTAGCCGATCAAGCTACAGCATATTTAAATCATATTTTTTATAAAGAAAATGATGGCTTTCAATTATTATATAATTTTTTCAAAGATGCCTTATTAGAAAAAAATGGAATTTTAAAAATATACTACGATAGAACACAAAAAGTAGAATATGAAACTTATGAAAATTTAACACAAGCTGAAAAGGAAGCCCTAAACAATACACAAGATGAAATAGAAGTTGTAGAAGAAAAAATTACTACAGATGAAAAAGCAAAAGAGGCTTTTGAAAATCAAATTAAAGCTTTAGAACAACAGGGTTTAAATACAGAGGAAGTTCAAACTCCTAATTTTAATTTATATAATTGTAAAATAAAAAGGATTATTTCAAAAGGAAATATAAAAGTTGAGTCTGTTCCACCAGAAGAATTTTTAATTGATCGTACAGCTATCAAACTTGAAGATGCAAACTTTGTTGCACACAGAGTACAAATGACTAGATCAGAATTAATTAGCATGGGTTACGATAAAGAAGATGTAGATAGTCTTCCAGCTTCAGACGCATCAACATTAAATACAGAACGATTAGCAAGATACCAAAACATAGAGGACTTTCCATTTAATACATCTGATAATCAATCCACACAAACTATAACAGTTTATGAAAACTATGTTCGTTATGATGCAGATGGTGATGGTATTGCAGAACTTAGAAAAATATTATCTGTTGGTGATAGTTCAGAATTTATTTTAGAAAATATGCCATGTGATAGTATTCCATTTGTTTCAGTTACACCTATTCCAATGCCACATAGATTTTATGGAAGATCAGTTTCAGAATTAGTTGAGGATATTCAATTGATGAAATCAACTGTGATGAGACAGTTATTAGACAATATGTATTTAACTAATAACAATAGAGTTGCTGTTATGGATGGAATGGTAAACATGGATGATTTACTTACATCAAGACCTGGTGGTGTAGTTAGAACTAAACAACAACCTAATCAAGTCATGCAACCAATACAAGCTCAACCAATTTCACAACAAGCTTTTCCATTATTAGAATATTTAGATACAGTCAGAGAGGTTAGAACAGGTGTTACAAAATACAATCAAGGTTTAGATTCTGATTCTTTAAATAAAACAGCCACAGGTATTTCTGCAATAATGAATCAAACTCAAATGAGAGCAGAGTTAATTGCAAGAATATTTGCTGAGACTGGTGTAAAAGATTTATTTAGAAAAATGTTTGAGCTTTCAGTTAAATATCAAGATAAAGAAAAAATTATACAATTAAATAATCAATATATTCCAGTAATGCCTACAGAATGGAAAAATAGATTTAATATTACAATACAAGTGGGTCTTGGCACAGGTACTAAAGAACAACAATTAATTATTTTAAACAACATTTTAGACAAACAATTACAAGCTTTTAACTTACAAGGACAAAGAGAGTTTCCAATGGTAAGTTTAAAAAACATTTACAACACATTATCTAAAATTGTAGAGAACGCAGGACTTAAAACAGTGGACAGTTACTTCATCAATCCTGATTTAGGAAGACAATTTGTTACTCCACCACCTCCTCCACCAGTTACACCTATAGAAAAAATTGAATTTACAAGAATAGATGCTGAGAATAAGAGAAAAATTGCTGATTTGGAACTAGAGTACAAAGAATTACAGCAAAAACAACAAGAAATGCTTTTAGATTTTGAAACAAGAATAAAAGATATGGCTTTAAAGTATAATACGCAACTTGATACAGCTAAAATCAAAGCAGATGCTGATTTAGACAAGACTTTAATGTCAGGAAACAATAAGATACTTGAACAGGCACAAAAGTCTGGTAATATACTAAGCAGACAGATACAAAGTTTGAATGAACCACAGAGACAAAGCCAAGAGAGCAGAAGAATTGAGCAGGGCAACTCAGGCGAAACAGATATTACAGAATAAACTTTTTCAAGAGTCTATTCAGGAGCTTAAAAAAATTTATTCAAATGCTTTGTTTGAACAAACTGGAGCAAAAGATGGTGAAGCTAGAGAAAAATTATGGTTAGCTTACCAAGTTCTAGGAAAAGTAGAACAGCATTTTAAAGAAATTCTTGAAACAGGAAAACTAGCAGAAAAACAATTAGCTAATTTCCAAAATCAACAAGAAAAATAATTCTAGTCAAAAGATTAGAATAAGCCAACCCATCAAGGGAGCTTAACAATAGGAGACTATATGTCAGAAACAAATCCGCTACTGAACAAAAGTTCAGTACAAGGTGCGGCTAAACATATTGAAGGTTTATTAGACTCCAGAGGAGTAATTTCTAAACCCCAAAAAGAAGAAGCACCAGTTGAATCCAAAGAACCAGAAGCAAAAGCTGAAGATAATCAAAAGGTTCAACAACAACCTGAAGCTCAACCTGAACAGGAAGCTCCAGTGCAAGAAGAAGCATCCGAAGATTCAAATGCTCAAGAAGAACAAGAAACTGATCTACACCAAATTATTGTAAATGGTGAAAAGATTGAAGTTGACCTTGAAGAATTAAAAGCAGGTTATCAAAAAGATGCCGACTACAGACGAAAAACTGAAGAATTAGCTGTCGAAAAAAGACAGATGCAATTTGACAAAGATCGTCTGTCAAAAGAGTACACAACTAAGATTGACGATCTAAATAATCTTACTGCTACTCTTAATGCTGAATTAAACAACGAACTTAATTCAAAAGAGTTGGATAAACTTTATGATGAAGACCCAACTGAAGCTGCTAAAATTGAAAGAAAACTTAGAAGAAGGAGAGAAGGCATACAGCAATCTCAACAGAAGCTAAAAAGACATCAAGAACAGGAGTTTCAGAAAATTGTAGTTGAAGAACAAAGAAAGGTTGCTATTAAGCATCCTGATTTTTCTGATCCTTTAAAAGGAGCTACACTTAAAACGAACATGAGAAACTATCTTGTACAAAGAGGTTTTTCAGATCAAGAAATTTCTGCTATTTACGATAGCAGACAATTTGATGTGGTCTTAGATGGAATGAGATATTTTGAAAATGCAAAACCAGTGAAAACTAATTTTGCAAAAAAAATTGTCAAACCATCAAAAGTTGTTAAATCAGGTGTTAAAAGTACAAAAGATGAAAAAGATAAAAAATCAAGGTTGGCTCAAATTAGAACCTTGAAGAAGTCAGGCAGAACAAAAGATGCTGTTGATCTTCTGAAAGGTTATTTATAAACAACTAACCTAAAAAGGAGACGAAAATGGCTGTATTTCAAACATACCAAACAGTCGGCATAAGAGAGGACCTAGCGGATATTATTTATTCAATAAGTCCAACAGAAACTCCATTTATGTCTGGGGTTGCTAAAACATCAGCAACTAACACATCACACCAATGGCAAACAGATGCTTTGGCTGATGTAGCTGCAAATGCTGCGGTAGAAGGTGCTTCAATCTCATACCCAACATTATCGGCAACAACTAAACTAACAAACCACACTCAGATTTCTACAAAAGCTGTGCAAGTGTCTGCAACAAATGATGCTGTAACATCTGCTGGAAGAAATAATGAGTTAGCTTACCAAGTAGCAAAATCTGCGAAAGAATTAAAAAGAGATATGGAAACAGCTCTTTTATCTAACGTAGCTGCTGCGGCTGGAAACGCAACAACTGCAAGAAAATTAGGAGGAGTTCAAACTTGGATTTCTACTAACGTAGATGCAGGAGCTGGCGGTTCTGGTTCTGGTGGTGGAGCAATAAGAACAGATGGTACTCAAAGAGCTTTCACAGAAGACCAATTAAAAGGTGTTCTAAGAAGTTGTTTTGATGCTGGAGGAAACCCAAACATGATTATGGTTGGTGCTTTCAACAAGCAAAAACTATCTGGCTTCACAGGCGGATCAACTAGATTTGACCAAGCAGAAGACAGAAGATTAGTTACATCTATTGATGTCTATGAAAGTGACTTTGGAACACTCCAAGTTGCTCCTAATAGATTCATTAGAGGTGCTAACGCAACTGCTGCAAAAAAAGGACAAGATGCTCTAATTTTAGAGATGGATATGTTCGCAGTAGCTTTCTTAAGAGACTTCAGTTTACAGAATCCTGCACAGACTGCTGATGCAGACCAAAGATTCATGGTAGCTGAGTACACTCTTGAGTCAAGAAACGAAAAAGCTAGTGGTGCTGTTTACGATTTAACAACATCATAATCTTAATTGTGATAGGGGGTGTAACCTTTAAAAACTACATCCCCATCACTTAACCAATGTTGAAGTCTTAGTAAGGTTATAGGCGGAACGACAAACGGAGAAAAAAAATGAGAACATTAAACGACTACTTCTTAACTGCTGAGATTGAAGATATTTCAACAGCTTCATCAACTTTTGTTGGTGTACCAGATGGCGGTAAAATAGTTAAAATTATAACTGCTTTACAAGGTGCTATATCTGGAGGTAACGCAGCAATTTCTTTTGAAATAGGCGGTACTGCTGTAACTGGCGGTGGAATAACTGTAGCTCACTCTGGCTCTGCTGCTGGTGATGTAGATACAGCTACACCAACTGCTGCAAACAGAGTAGAAGAAGATGGCACAATAGAGATGATCACTGATGGTGGTTCTACTGGTGCTAAAAAATTACTTGTGACATTTGTTATAAGAAGATAAATATAAATTGGGGGTTCATGCCTAGCGGAAGTTCCCCCAAAAATAATAGGAGAAAAATATGAGTTTTAATTACGCATTAAAACCTGGAACAACACAAAAAGTATCACCGTCTGGTTCATCTGCTGCAACTGCTGCTAAGTTTGGCACACAAACTGAATATGTAAGAGTAGCTTCTGATGCAGATTTACATATTGTTTTTGCTGTATCACCAACTGCAACAGCGAATGATATATTTTTACCAGCAGATCAACCTGAAATATTTAAGGTTTCACCTGGTGAAAAAATGGCTGCTCTTGGTAGTGGTAATGTTTCAGTTACTGAAATGAGTGCTTAGTGGCTAAGAAAAGACCTCTCTTTGGTGTTTCTAATTATGTAAAACGCACCAGAAAAAAAAGACCTGGTAGGCATAAAAAAAAATATAGTAAGAGAATACCAAAAAGAAAAAAATATAGAGGACAAGGCAGATGAAAGATATTTTTAAAGATGGTTTGCAACAAACTACTTATTCTAAAGATGACATTGAAAAAAAAATTGTTATCAAAGAACAAGTTAATATAAACCCACACCTTGAACACAACAAAGCTTTATATAATCATAATGATGGTTATTCAAAATCAAGAGAACTCAAAAGAGTAGCTTCTATACCTACAATTGCATTATCTGTATGGGCAAATGAATACAATGGTGATAGTAATTGGTTTGGACTACCAAAAGAAGTTCAAAAAAAAATATTAAAAGAAAAACTTAATAGTAGTGAATTTAAATATTTTAGAACAGCACAAGGAAAATTATAATGGCATTAAATAGTTATTCAGCTTTAAAAACATCAATAGCAAATTGGTTAAATAGAACAGACCTTACTACAGAGATAGAAGATTTTATTGTTCTTGCAGAAAAAGATTTTAATTCTAAATTAAGAATTAGAAAAATGATTTCTGAATCGTCTGTTACAATAAATGCTGAAACAGTTGCTTTACCTACAGGATTTTTACAAATAAGAGATTTTTTTATTACAGAAGGTGGAACTAAACATTCTTTAACATTTATGACTCCATCACAAATGGACCAAATAAAAGGTTCATCAACAAGTGGTATGCCTGAAGTTTATACTATACTTGGAGATAATTTTAGATTTGCACCTATTCCTTCTGGAAGCTATGCAGGTACATTAAATTTTTATAAAGAATTTGATCCTTTATCAGATTCAAATACATCTAATTTTATTTTAACAAGTCATCCTGCAATTTATTTATATGGTTCATTATATCATGCTGCTAATTTTTTAGGCGGTGTAGAACCAAGACTTATTCAACAATGGCAACAAATGTATGCTACAGCTCTTGAGAGATTAGAAAGAAATGATAGAGAAGATCAATTTAGTGGTTCTCCATTACAAATCAGAACAGACGTAACAGTGGAAGCTCCTTTTTCAGATCATACAAAAGTAACAAACAATAATACTTAGGACTTGAAATGCAAATACCTTTTGGAGAATGGCTACCAGATCAACCTGAATATTTAAATCCTGGTGCTACAACAGCAAACAATGTTTATTACGCACAAAATTCTTATAAAAGATTTCCTTCATTAGTAAATTATTCTACAAATAATATTGGTGCTGACAGTAGAGGTGCTGGTTCATTTAGAAATAATGCTGGTGCTGTATTTAATTTTGTTGCAAAAAATACAGACATCTATCAATTAGATGGTGGAACATTTACTTCAAGAAAAGGATCATTAACAGGTGGTAATACAGATTATTTTACATTTACTCAGTTTGGAAATTATGTCATAGCAAGTAATGGTGTTGATGCTCCTCAATATTATTTAATGGGTACATCTACTAATTTTGCTAATCTTTCATCTATAGCAACATCAGGAAGTGTGCCTGTGTTTAGAGTATCAGGTGTGGTTAGAGATTTTTTAGTTACAGGTAATCAACCTACAAATCAAAACAGAATACAATGGTCAGGAATCAATGATATTGCTACTTGGCAATCAGGAACTAAACAAGCTGACCAACAAGATTTACCAGGTTCAGGTGGTGAAATTGTACACATAACTTCAGGTGAGATTGGTTATGTTTTTAGACAGAATCAAATTATTCGTATGGACTATGTGGGTGGTGCAACAATATTTAGATTATCAGTTATATCTCCAAACAGAGGTGCTGTTTATGGTAGAACAGTTTGTCAAGATAACAGAAGGGTATTCTTTTATGCTGATGATGGTTTTTTTGAAATTAATGGAGATAATGTTATTGCAATTGGTGCAGAAAAAATAAATAGATTTTTTGATGTAGATTTAAACAAAGCATTTTCTGATAGAATATGTGCTGCTGTTGATCCATTTAATCAGTTAGCTATGTGGTTATATCCATCTGCATCAGATACAGCTAACACAACAGGTATTTGTGATAAAATATTAATTTATAATTATGCTACACAAAAATGGTCAACCGCCAATGCCAGTGCTAGTACAATATTTTCACAATTTGTAGGTGCTTATACAGTAGAGCTTATGGATATTATTTCAGAAAACTTAGACCAAATAAACATAGCTTTAGACACAGACTTTTGGTCTGGAGGTCAAAGATATTTAGGAGCAATAGATAATAATTATAAAGCAGCTATATTTTCAGGCACAGAAAATGAGGGTACTTTAGAAACTAGAGAATTAGAGTTGTTTCCAGGACACAGAAGTAGTATAACTAACGTAAGACCGATTGTTGATGCAACATCTACAGTTACTGTTAAAACCAGAGAAAGATTAGCTGATACACCTTCGGAATCTTCATCATCAAGCATGAACGATAGTGGAGATAATCCTGTTAGAGAATCAGGTCGCTATTTTAGACTAAAAATTATAACACCATCTGGGTCGGTTTGGACTCATGCTCAAGGAGTAGATGTGATAGCTACAAAAATTGGATTGAGATGACGGATAAAACTGATATAGATAATGTTAGATATAGTTTTGAAACTCAAGAGTTTTTTCAAAGACAAATTGAAGAAGCTATTAACACATTAATAAACGAAAAAAACAAAGAGAATAATAAAATCTTTGCATGGTTTATAGGAGATTAAATGCCAACTAATATTAAAGATTATTCAACAACCCAAGCAAGTAACACAACATTAAATAGTATTTCAGTAGCAGAAGGAATGTTACCTTCTAATCTTAACAATGCCATTAGAGCATTAATGAAGAACACTAGAGATTGGTTTAATGATGCTCAATGGATTGAGTATGGAGATGGTGATGCTACATACACAGCAGCTTATGCTTCAGGCACATCTTTTACAATTAATGGTGTAGATGTAACTGCAATTTATCATGCAGGTAGAAGAATTAAAATTACAGATACTGCTGCAACACTTTATGGAACAATAGCCAGTTCATCATTTTCTTCAAACACAACAGTTAATGTAACTTGGGATTCAGGTTCTTTAACATCAGGTGCATTGAATAATGTTTACATTGGTGCATTATCAAAAACAAATGATTCTATTCCAACAGGAATATCTGCTGAAAAAATTGCAAATGGAACAATATCAGATGCAGAGTTTCAATATTTAAATGGTGTAACATCTGCAATACAAACTCAATTAGATGCAAAAGCAGCAACTATAACTGGCGGTGCATCAACAATAGCCACATCAGACTTAACAGCATCAAGAGCTTTAGCTTCCAATGCTTCAGGTAAAGTTGCAGTTTCATCTGTAACATCAACTGAGCTTGGTTATGTATCAGGTGTTTCTTCTGCAATACAAACACAGTTAGATGCAAAAAATGTAAAAGCAAATAATTTAAGTGACGTTGTTTCAGCTTCAACAGCAAGAACAAATTTAGGTTTAGCAATAGGATCAGATGTTCAAGCATTTGATGCACAGTTATCTGATATTGCAGGACTTACTCCTACAGATAGTCATTTTATTGTAGGTGATGGTTCTAATTTTGTAACAGAAACTGGAGCTACTGCTAGAACATCTTTAGGTTTAGGAAGTATTGCAACACAAGCAGCAAATAGTGTTGCTATAACAGGTGGATCAATTACAGGTATGTCTGCACCATCAGGTAGCTCTGACGTTACAACAAAAAGTTATGTAGATGATTTAGTAACAGGATTAAAAACAAGAATTATTGTAAGAGCAGCAACAACAGCAAATATTAATTTATCTAATGCCTTAGAAAATGGTGATACGTTAGATGGTGTTACATTAGCAACTGGTAATAAAGTTTTAGTAAAAAATCAAACAACAGCAACTGAAAATGGTATTTATGTTGTTCCGTCAAGCGGTGCAGCTAGTAGAGATTCAGATTTTAATACAGTAGATGAACTAGCAGGTCAGCTTGTTATTGTTCAAGAAGGCACAACAAACGAAGACACAATATTTTTATGTACAACAGATACAGGTGGTAGCATTGGTAGTGCTAATATTACTTTTTCACAAGTACAACCTCAGTTTACAGGTACTGTAAGTTCAGTAGCTGTAGCAGACTCAGGTTCATCAGAATTTACTGTGAGTGGATCACCAATTACTACTAGCGGAACGATTACACTTGCTGTAAATAGTATTAACGTAAGTAAAATAACAAATGCAGCTTCAAAAGGATTTGCAACTGCTATGGCAATAGCTTTATAAGGAGGACAAATGGCACAAGACTTTGAATCAGAGGGCGGTCAAATAACTAACTCAGCAACTACACTATTAACAGCTAATAGTGATGATGCTATTGTTGGATTAAGATTAGCTAACATTACAGCAAATGCTGTAACTGTTAGTGTCTTTATTTTAGAAGGCGGCTCTACAACAAGATACCTTGTTAAAGATTTAAGTTTACCTGCGGCAAGTTCAGTTGAACTTATACAATCAGGATCGAAAGTTGTTTTGCAGAACACAGATGTTTTAAAAGGTCAAGCATCTGCTGCATCAAGTGTAGATGTTTGGATTAGCAGAGTTGACTCAATTAGTACATAAGGAGAATAAATGAATATTTTTGGTCAAGAATATATTGGAGATAAACCAGCAACAGAAACTGTTTATCATCATGCTGGAACATTAGATAAAAATATGGTTATTGAAAATGCTGTATTAGCAGGACCAGTAACTTTTACTAACACAGTAACAGTAACAGGAACATTGGTTGTCGTATGAGTAAGATAGAAGTAAATACAGTTGATGTGCAATGTGGCTCAACATTAACTTTAGGTTCGTCAGGTAAAACAGTTACGTTAGCAACTGGTGCATCTCAATCAGGTTTTGGTCGTACTGGAACTGTAGATTGGTGTACAACAGCTAAAACATCTCCTTTCACTGCTGTGTCAGGTGATGGTTTTTTTATTAATACAACATCAGGAGCTATCACAGTTACATTGCCATCATCACCATCTGCTGGGGATATAGTTTCTTTTAAAGATTATGCAAACACTTGGGATTGTAATGCGGTAACAGTTGGTAGAAATGGATCAAAAATTAATGGAGTTTGTGCTTGTGCAACTTTAAACACAGAGTCTCAATCAGTAACTCTTATTTATGTAGATGGCACAAAAGGTTGGCAAGATATACAAGATTCAACTTCAAATGTTTCAGGTAACGATCACATGATAGCAACAGGCGGTACTATAACCACTTGTGGTAATTTTAAAATTCACAAATTTACAAGTGATGGTACTTTTACAGTTTCATCAGCACCCAATCCAACAAAAGCAAATGTTTCA
>VTLG01003719.1_pt1 | contig 15802 bp, 27 predicted proteins | sample 4694571 | NCBI WGS metagenome assembly VTLG01 (sample SAMN12604809, study PRJNA352737) | marine metagenome | biome: ENVO:00000447; feature: ENVO:00000209|ENVO:00000569|ENVO:01000036; material: ENVO:00002151; isolation source: viral sequences binned using virsorter ...
TAAACGCATCTAAGGGCACAATAACAGTCATTGTTGTGCTAGAGGGTTTTGCTGTAATTTTTGCCGTAGAACCAGAAGTCCCTCCCGTAACAGTTTCTCCTACTGTAAAAGATGAACTACTGCTGACTGTAAATGTAATGGTACTTTCAGACAAACTAGCAGGTCTGTAAAAATAGCTGAGATTAACTGTATAACCACTATCAGGCGTAGGGGCTATAACAAAATTATCTACATCAAATTGAGCATAATACCTTGGAGCCCCTGTAGTAGCAGGATTAGGGGTAAAGGTCTGTACAAACTCTTTTTCCTTAAATTGTAAATAAGAGAAAGAACTGCTATTGGTAATAGTTAAAGAGTTTGGAGCCAAAAAATCACTGGGACAAGCTAAGTATTGATTACTAGAAGTCATCGTTCCCGATACATTCTTTTCAAAAACATTTAATTGTACCGTTTTTAAAATACGCTCTTCCGCTAGTCTAATAAATAAATCTAAGTTATTTACAAAACTAGTTTCAGTGTTTTCTGAATAGTTCTTTATAGCGTCGCGTAGTGTTGTTAATGTAAAACTCATGTAGTCACCGTCACTGTCCCTACGCTTGAAACGAGGGCATCCGTAATCTTTATCTTAGAAGGTAGCTCTGCAACTCCATACGTTGCAAAATTACCATTTCCTAAGCTTACTATACCATTAGTTGTTTTTACTTCAAAAGTCGACTGTGTATCAATAGGTTGTGGTCGAGCATCTCTTAGTGCTTGTGCGTCAAAAACTTTCCTTACAGGAAATAGTTGAGGTTGTTTTGGCTCAAACTCATCAAACCCTACAACCGCTCCGTTCCACTCTTTACGTAAATCCCGATATCTGTATCTAAATCCTGATCTATCGGATATACCATAAGCTCTTTTTCCACTAGCATATTTTGCCATTAAGTCGTCCTAAAATACTCAAACTGAGGAACAACATTAAAAGAAGCCCTATCTCTATCCTCAGTCATTGCTCTTTGAAACTCTTCTTCATAAGCTGCTTTCAGCAACTGTATTCTTTCAGGGGCTCTTTTCATAGACATATAATAGGCAAGCCCTGCAGCCAGACATGGATAAAACCTAAAAGGAACATCCATTGTATTTATTTGAGTGTCCGCATCATTAATTCTTGTCAAAGCATCATAACGAATTACATCCGTGCTATTTTCTGGAATAGGCCATATTTTTAAATTAGGCGTTATTTGTCGATCTAAAAAGAATTGGCTTGGTCTACCCTCTGTAGTTTTATTTGGAATATTAATAAAAGTATCTCTACTTACCCTTTCTAAGCCAAAATCAGTGCTACTTCGCCTTACAACAACGGACAGAATATCAATTATATCTGTTCCTAAGTCATATTCTCCATCTGATTCCGTTAAAGAAAGCGTCCTTTGTTTAATAGTCCATTGGTTTAAACCACGGTTCGCCCACTCAGCTAACATAAGATTAAGAGAACGTCGTGCGGTTTTAAGGTCATAACCTGTACGAACCTCAAGACCGCAACGCTCAAAAGCTTCTTCTATGTATTCAACTACATCAAGCTCAAAATCTGTGCTACTGGATACAGCCATTATTTCTTACGAGCCATTCCGCCACCGCGCATTTTCTTTATCATACCGCCACCGCGCATTTTCTTTATCATACCGCCACCGCGCATTTTCTTGGGCATTGCCATCTTATTAACCATGCCACCCCCCATTTTTCTCATTGGTTTTTTCTTAGGTTTCATTACCATGCTTTAATCTCCTATATAAAGTTTCTCTCAATTTAAATATTTCTTCAACGTCGTACTCATCATTATATATTTTATAATAACCTCTTTTTTTCAATTTGTCTGCAGATTCATGCAATTTACTCAATCTTTGTACAAAGATAATAGCGTAAACTTCCTCTGTTAAATTACAAAAAGCACTATCGTCAACATATTCATTAGGGGAATCGTCAGGATGAAAGCCCATTACCCAGATATCTCTGTCCCCAAATGCTCCCTTAGATATAGCTATATTCATATCATCTAAATATTTATGAAAGTTTTTAGCTTCTTTTGGAAACTTTTTATCAATTACAAGAACAATATCTACGTCATTTGGGAACTCAAAAACAGCTTGATACAAGGGCTTTTTATATTTTGTATCTTTAACGACGCAATCTACTTTGTTATCTTCCCATGCCTTTTCAGCATAAGGACATGGAGGTAAACCATTAAAATAATCTAAAGGTTTTTCAAGGGCGTGTTTTGACCAAGATCTTATTTCAGCTAAGTAAACATTGTTCATGCGCTTACAGAACCCTTTGTATGTTTTCTTCGGTTATTCATAACTAAACCACAACCTCTTGCAACAACCCCTTCTTTCTTCTTGCCTTTATAAGGACGTTTTGCTTTCATCTCACCCCCATACCGGGCAAATTTTACTTCCGCGCTTTTCGTGTTTTTAACAACGGTTTTGCCTTTACTACCTTCTTTCTTTTTTTTACGGGCGGTTGAGGCTCTTTCTTCTTTTGAAAGGTTTTGAGCCTTAGCCCTTGGAAGACACCTGTCAGGATTCTTTTTATCCTTTGAAGTACCGCATTTACCTTTAATTTTACCATCTGTACCAATCCTTACCCAATCTTGATCCACCCATTTCTTCAGTTCACCCATTATCGACCCTTTCTCTTACCACCTTTTGATTTTTTTGCATAATTAGGGTCTTTACAATACTTAGAGGCAGCTAAATTAGCATAAGCGGAAGGGTATGTATCAAAAGTTCTCTTCGCCCAAGCTTTTCCTTCGGGACAAATCTTACTGCCTTTTGATTTTTTTGAAGCTGCCCCACCTTTTCTAAAGTAACTTACGCCTTTAGGAATTTTACTTCTTGAAATTAACATCTCCACCTCTTCCTAGCCTGTCTTAACCTACTATTCGGATCCTTAGCTGCCTTAGGAAATTTTTTCATTTGGCCTGCTGACCTAGCACAAAAAGATTTTCTTCTTGCTTTTTCGGACTTTGTTAAATTCTTCTTCTTAGTTACGGCTGTTTTTAACTTAGAACCGGGGTTTTTCCGTCGGTAGGCTTTAACGCCTGCCTCCGTCATTCCCGCCCCTTTTTTAGTAGGGCGGAAGTTCTTTTTGTTTCTTTTGGGCATAGTAGCCTTTTTTCTTGTAGAAGACATTTAACCCTCCGAAAAAACGCTAAGAATATTAGCCATATTTTTTACGCATATACAAAATAATAGTGTACGTGTCCGCACTAGTGTGTCCCACGGTTGTAAATAATACGTCGCCAGTAACACCTGTTCCTGCGTTATTTGTTAAGCCCCCAAAGCTCGTATAGTCGTGATGACCACTTTGATTTTCACCTAGTTCTATACAAAAAGCATCTGTATCAGCATCAAAAAGAACTTTTACTTTCATCCCAATACACTGCCACCACATTTTTTCTATAACAACACCCGTACAAGCAAGCCCGCCTGCGCTATTACTTAAAGCACTCACGTCCACTTTCTTGACGGCATCTTCGCCCGAACCATCAGAAACATTTGTAAACTTCATAACAGCCGTTTGAGGGCCATCTATTAAAGTCTGTGAAGTAACTGCATCTGCCATTAATTTCTCCTAATGTATAGGTGAGGTTTTACCCCCACCTAGTTAAATTATGCAATTTGCACATACTCAATTATAAACGTAAAAGAACCTGCAGTTGTAGCATCTACAGTATTTGTAATGTTACAATAAATTGTTCTTTCTGTGTCTGTATACTGAACAGAAGCCGGGGCTGTTGTGCCATCCTGTGTTTGAAGAACCAAACTGGTCACAGTTACGTTGTGTTCAACAACGGTTGTACCGCCATCCAGAATTTCATCAGTCTGAGCAGCCACAATTTGTGCGCCAGAAGAGGACGTACCTACTTCATAACCAATGTCTCCTGTTCCAATAACAGGAGATGTGTCACAAAATATTTTAATGTCCGTAATGATTGTGTTTGCGGGTTGAGTAAATTCCCCAATAGAAGGGCTATCTCCCGCAGTTGTATTAACAGTAACGCCCGTAGCAAAACCAACGTGCTTTACATACTTGTTGGTTACAATACCCGTTGAAGCAATACTTGCTACATCAGTAAACGCACCCGTTGAACTATTTTTGGAAACGACCTTAAAGCCATTTTCGGACCGAACTGGTCCGTTAAAAGTTGTGTTAGCCATATACACTCTCCTGTCTTGGCAAATGTCAACCGTAGTTAAACGGTTGTCAGAAGGTTATCTTCTAAGGAGACTATATAGCAAAAAATAAGAGGCGACAAGTGTCGCCTCTCATAATTCGATTTATTTTTAGGTTACGCTCCGGGGGTACCGAAGACACAACGCCAATCTGAAACACCGAAAGAATATCTCTCACGGGCTTTAAACCGCATATTTCCTGTATCAAAATCGCCTTCCATTGCTGTCTTTATAGCTGCTCTATTGAACATTTTAAAGCCATTTGGAGCGTCGGTTTTGATAAAAAAGGCATCGGTATCCGTTAAGAAATGGTTAACAACGGCACCCTCAGGAAGCATACCCATGCTTCTGTTGGCGTTAATGTCGTTATCCGCTGTTCCTGAACGAAGATTAGAGTTCATTACTCTTTCCGCAATAAACTGCAATTCTTTTGGAATAACTAACTTCGTTCCTCTAACTGCAATTTTAAGCCCTCTTTCATCAGTAAAACCTGCAATGTCTATCAACATTTGCTCCAAAGAAGTCTCATTGAGATCTGCAGCGGTTGATAGTAAGTTTCTTTGGTTTCCTGATAAGGAAGGGTGCGAAGAAGAGCATAGAGCTGCTCCGTCACCTATTGCACTAGCTCCTGCAGTAAAAGCATTATTCAAGATAGCTGCTGCTTTTATCTGCTTTGTTTGAGCCATAGAACGGGCTAACGCTTTCGTATAACGAGAAGCTAGACGATCATAAAGATTATCTTCAATCGCCTCCTCTGTTATAGAGAACGCTAAAGCAATAGTTTCATGCGTATACCTAGCTGTGTAGGCTTCTTGTGCATCATCAAAACTAATTGCTCCACCCTCTGACTTTACAGGTGCAGTAGAGAAACCACCAAGCATCACTTCTTCTTCAAAAGCTCTGTCAGATGATTCTTCTTCAAAGATTTCAGAATGTTCGTTCTCATAACGATCATACTCTAGTCCAAACAAGGCGTTAAGGCCCGGTTCAAGCTCTTTCGCTAATTGTGCGCGAGTTATAGCCATGATTTAAGCTCCTTATACGCCAGTTGTAGAAACAGTGGCCGCAGCAATGGAGCCAGTAGGCGCATTGAAGTGGTTGTTTATACGAACAATTAATGGAATACCAGCAGCCGTGAAATCAGCATTAGCGGGATCATCTAAGACCCCCATAATCCTAAGAGCTAGGGTGTTGGTGGTTGCGATAGTGTTTAAATCTGCTGTCGCAGAAGAAACACCAGTTGTGGTAGATCCGCTATTACCTGTTGCAAACGCAATGTTTGCAAAGACCGCTGCACGAATTTCCGCTTCAGTGTTTGCTGCAGCAACTACATTAGATGTAGCTATGCGAAACAACTGATTTGGATCATCATACAAAAAAGCTTTGACGGGATGATTTGAATCCGCGCCAGAACCCGGCCAGTAATTAGAGTACACCGGTTTCCCAGTAGTACTAGAAACGTATTCACATCCGCCAAAAACACCACAAATAGCGACGTTACCACCGGCAGCTGCCTGTAGGTCGTCAATAACTCCCGCAGCCAACGGAATAACCGCCATGCCTTGGTAGATTGGGTTGCTGTTGTCAGACGCAATACGATACTCAGTTAAACCCGTAGACGAGACTGAAGAGCCTTGTCTTGATAACGGGCGTAAACCATAAGAGGTATCTGCATTAGCCATTATACTTTTCTTTCAATAATGAGGTAGTCCTAACTTTTATCATTTCTTGGGAGGACCACCGAAGGTTACACGTGATTGACGATTAGGTTTAGCAATCGTCATGGTTGAATGTGCGTTCTCCCGCATCATGTCGTAATCCACAGCTTCCATCTGGTCACTATTCTTTTTACCAAAGTATTCAGACCTTTCTCTCACTGTTTCTACGGGGATACGAGCAAGCATCAATCCTCCAACACCAAAGACTCCTTCATATTTACCTGATTCAATAACAGGGGATTCAAAGTCAGGGTATTCGTCCTTACGAACTAATTCCCAACCCTCACGCATTTTAGCACTTATATTCTTTGAGTCATCAAATCCGCGAGTTTCTGCCCTAATCCAACGGTGTCTGTAACCGTCAGGTGCAGGGGGAGCTTCTAACATGGAGGGTGGAGCCCACGGCCTGCGTTTAGCCGTCTTCTCCCTAGTTTCATTCGCGCGAGAAGTTCTCTTAATTGGTTGATCTATATTTTCAATGCTCATAAAATTACTCCTTCACGTATTTCGCATATTCTTCTAGCGGCACACCCAGTTTCTTTGCTATTGCAACTTGGCTAGGGGTGAGTCTAACCTTCTTCCCACTATTGCGCCCAGAATTTCTTGAGACACTAGCAACAGTCTGGACGGGTCTTCTGCTATTGTCTTTAGACGGCATATTAAACTTATCTTCAATACGTCGATCTAACTCAGTATAATACTCATCTGTCCGTGGGTCAAACCCTTCTTCTTCGACGAGCCGTTTATGTATCCCAAAAGCAGCAAAAGTCATAGCTTCATCTTGCCCAAACCAATCATTTTTGCTTGCCCAATCCTCTGCTTTCGGATCGGGTCTTCGCACCTGTTGCTGTTGCTGTACAGGAGGTTGAGGGGCATAAGCCTGTTGTTGTCTTACCGCTTTTTGTCGTTCCTGTTGCGCTTTTGCCTGATTTAACTGGCTATTTTGCACAGAAAGTTCTGCTATTTGCTTATTTGCAACAACCGCTGCTTGCGAATCACCTATCTCCATAGCCTTAGCTAAGTCTTTTTCAGCCTGCGCCATTTGGCTTTTTACGCGGTTGTCGTACTCATTTATATAACTGGTATCTAAGTTATTTAGACGAGCTTTAAGGTTATTAGACTCACTTTGTACGTTTTTCGCGTAACTTAAAGCTTCCTGCTCCCGTCTTTCCGCCTCTCTCATCTTTTTTGTAAGAGAATTGATACGTTTTTGGGTTGCAGACTCTGCTTTTTCAAACTGATCTGGCTCATTTCCTTCTTTAACGGTTTCAACAACGGTTTCTTTCTTGTCGTCCGAAGAAACTTCTACCTCAACGTCTTTTGAGTCGTCTAATTCTAATTCTATCTGCTTTTCTTCTGCCATCACTACCTCCTAAAAGTGCAAAATATCTTCTGGATTTTTAATTTTAGCTAAAATCTCATCATCATTAAGGATTCTAACTTCACCCCCATCAATGTTGAACCTAGAACCCGCATAACGAGCGAACATTACCCAATCTTTTTCCTTGCACCACGCTCCAAAAGGAAATTTTTCCTTGTCCTGAAAGCAGAGTGTACCCATTTTAAGGACATAGCCAACTTGCGTTGATACTTGGTTTTGTTCAACGACTTGATCGGGTAGGTAAATACCTGATTCCGTCTTACCTTTACCCTTATACGGTAAAATTAAAATCCTCCAACCCGTCGGACTTGGCATTCTCTCTAAAAGAGAGTCTTTTAACGCTTCTGGATTGAGATATTTCTCTTCTTGATATGCCTCTGAGAGGTTTGCAACCGCTTCTGGGGCACCAGTAGCTTCTACTGTAGCACTTTTATTCATCTTTTAGCTCCTGTTTATTTAGCAGGCTCTTGAGTTCCTGTTCAACGTAATTCAAGGCATCTAAGTTGCCCATTAATTCGCGGTAATGCTCCATAGACTTTACATTTCCATATTGTAAAAGGTCTACAACCGTCCGCCTATGATCCTTTATAAGCCTATATACAGCTTCTGCAACAAAAATATCACTCATTTGTGAAAAAAATCCTATAAAATTGCATTTGTATATAAGATTATGTAGAAAAATATAAAATAATCAAGTGGTTTTGTCTAAAATTATTTCCTGACACAATGGTTTAACATGATACACCGTGGGATTTTTAAACAGCAGGATTGCCTTTTTTTCAGAAAGTTCCAAACAAACTTCTAAAGTGTTATAAAATTCCCAATTTCTTGTCACCACTATACAACTTTCTGCGTAGATACCTGAACACACTAATATAATTGCCATCCACATATTTTATGCTTTTTCTACTGCCATCTCTTTTTCTTGCTCCGCCATTGTTTTTGCCTCTTGCAACGTATCCTTATAGGTAGCCGATATAGTGCAATTTACACTGAAACTCCGCCTTTCCCCTTTTGTTTTAAAAGGATAAACGCAATGATGCAAATGAGCGGGAAATACATAAAAATCTCCTACCCTTGGTTTCATTAAACAATTAGATCCCGTATGATTTGCTGCGTGTCCATAAACAAACTGAATATGTCCGTTAGACGGGTGGTGGTCTTTATAATCTTCTTCCCACTCTTCGTCTATGCCCTCAGGTAGTTTCAAATACCCCACACAGGATAGATAGGAACCTAAATGAACGTGAATAGGATTGTACTCATTCTCAAACTGTCGAACAAACCAACCACTTGTAACGTCTATACTATAATTAAAAATGTCAGGTTGTATGTTTCTTTGACCTAACGAGGTATATAATTCAGCGTGACTTTGATACTTCATTAAAAAAGTACCCATTTCTTTTGCCCAAAGCTGATCTAACTCTTTAGTGAATTTTAACTCTTGTGAAACCTTACCTACGAGATTAGGCGACCAATCTTCCATATTCTCGTCCATAGCGTCATTAAGCTTATCTACAAAGCTAGGTGACATTTTCTTATATCCTATAATAGGACTAAATGGTGCAAAAATTTCCTCTTCTTCTTTTGGTGTGTATATATTAGCCATATCCTCCCTTTCTTTTTTTTATGTCATTGCTAAGGCTGCTTCCAATGTTTCATCGTTTCTTCTGGTCCACCCCCTGCCAAAAGTAGAAAACGTAGACAAAGACTCATAAAACGATTGTCTAATATTTCTATAGTTCTTAATAGTAGTCTCTAATCCGTGATGTTCAATGTATTCATCTAAAGTTCTTAATGTATTCGGACCAATGCCCCCATCTGCCTCCGTACCAATCATAGACTGTAGTTTTTTAGCAGCTCTGCCCACGCCACTATTCACACTCCAATCAAAAACAGCCAGATCCAGACCAGAAGGTAAGTGGTCACATTTAGCCCGCCCCCAGTAGTTTTTCTCATAAATAGGAGCTACGTCATCTACCGTAAGATCCCGCATATTTTTGGTGCCTCCCCACTCTTGGTACACTCTTTTAGTCACACCAAGATTAGTCTCCCCTCCGGGGTCACGGGGGTGGTTTACGTATCCTCCTTCGTGGTGGAGAATCTTCTCTAAACATTTTTGAAAGTTTTCTTTCATTTCGGCTCCTTGTTTTTTGTTTTAATCTTTCGATAAGCATTCGCCTCTCACCAAGCCATTTTTTTTCATATCGAAATATTTCTATTTCGTTAACCCTTTCGACTTTTCATAGCTACGTAATCCTCCAATTCCTAGCATTCCGCCCAAAACCGTTAAAAGCGTTCCCATATCAAAACTAGGTAATTCTGGAATATCCATGCCAATTAAAACAACTATAAAAACAATAACAGGCTGAAGAACAAAGTGATAGCCAAAAGCAATCCCACAGATCCAACCAATGCAAGGTCGCCAACCACCTTTAAAAAGGCTTCCAGAAGAAGCTTCTTCTCTATTGACTTGGATTTGGGCGAGATTCTGTTCATGGGCTAATCTATCAGCCATCGTTGCCAACTCATGTGCCAACTTAGCTTTCTGATCTTTATCCTCTACAAACTTATCAAGTATTTGTGTAGCGGGGCCAATTAAACTATTTAATAGACTCATTTATTACAAGCCTCACATTTCCCATTACGACCTGTAACGTATCCTGCCACAATTCCCACAACCCCAACCAAGGCGTTATTTAAAAGGCCCAGTATGCCCTCATCAAACTCACCACCATGATCGGCTGCAATCATAAATTCGTCTACTACAATAAGGCCCAATAATCCCATAAGCCCTAGCGCAAGTATCATTACTGTTATATCTTTCATTTTCATTTTTTAGCCTGTACTGATATATCATTGTTTCGTTTAGAATAAGCTGTAGCTCCCATAAACACAGAAACAACAGCAGCTTGACTTACAAAAAAAGTATTTAAGAACCCCGATAACTGATTAACTCTGTCTACGTCAATAAGTGGAGTCATCATAGCCACTACAAATAAAACCATAGAGCCCATAGCCACCCATGCCATCATGCGTTGCTGATCTTGCATTTTATCTAAATTATGGTGCATTTCCCGTTGATGCTGTAGCTCCTCCATCTTAGCAGCCATAGCCATTTCACCATCTGTAATAATACCGTTATTATCCAAATCCGCGCTCTCCCAAGCAGAGCCTTTTTCTAATTTTTTTTGTGTCATGTGTACCTCTGTATCATAGAAAGTCCTCCAAGCCAACCTCTAGGGTAAAACTCTACCTTATCGGATTGCCTTGTTTGGTCAAATAAATACCAACATACATTGTCTTTTCCTGTATGTGGTGTGTCTGGAAACCACTTTACACGACCCACACTTTGTATTTTCTGACAAAAAGGTAAATACTGTACAGCCTGTATAGTGTGCATCCAATCTGCGTAAAATAATAACCAAGAGGGTCTTATAGCAGATAAGTGCATAATAGATTGATGCAAAGCTTCTCTCGACCACGGTGGGTTTGTAATAATTAAATCAGTGCCAAGACCTATTTCTTTAAGGGTTAAATCAAATACATTGGCTTGTTTAATATCAGGTCTTTGTGGATAAATATCGGACATCCATTTACAAGATAAATCAGACATTTGATTTAAGGCATTGACCAACGCTCCGTTGCCCGCCATAGGCTCCGCATAAGAAATGTACCCCTCTAAGTGCGGTAGTAAAGGCTCTATCGCTTTTGCAGGCGTAGGATAAAAATCCTTATCTATCCTGCCAAACTCTGATCTTTTTCCCATTATTTAATTAATAACCATTTTGGAGGAAAAATTGTCGTCCAATAAAAAGCTCCTAAAAAAATTAATATTAATATAAAATCTTTTTCACTCATTTCATCAAATTCAAAGGATCATCTCTTGCTACTATAGAATATATCACAGCAAGTATTACAATAAATACAATACCAACTAGACCAATAAAAAAATATTTTGCTAGTTCCATTAGTTCTGCTTGTTGTTGCCTTCTCACTCTTATCTGTTCTTTTCTAGCTGCTTTAGCTTGTTCAATACGTTTGTTTCTTTCTGTTAAAATTGTTTGCCAAGTTCCATGTCCAAACCTTTGATCCACTAAAACACTGACATTATAAAGCTCTTCTGCTGCTAATTTAGCATCAATAATCTCATGGGCAACTGACTTTACCCCAAACTGTTCAGCAAGAGAAACCCCATCTTTTTTGTTTCTTCTTTTATCAACTTGTTTCTTACCTTCAAACAATTCATCTATTGAACCTGCAATTTCTGAAATATCTTTACAAGTATTAATATTGTCTTTAATAAAAGCCACACTTTGTTTAACAAGTTGAATACCTGCTACTACATCACCTAATACCATTAGAATATTCCTTTAAACTTCTGTGGCCTAGCTATTTTGCTATACCCCCTGACTACTCCTCCCTTGTTTTTTTTATTGGCATTGGACAGGGCAATCGCCACTGCCTGATTCTGGGGATACCCCTCGTCCCGCAACTTACTTATATTCTTACTAACAGTTTTTTGACTAGAGCCCTTTTTTAAAGGCATTTATACACAGCCTAAGTACCCACCGCCCTTTACAGCAGCTCCCATACCTCTAGCTGTCATTCTGGTCATTTTTGTAGGTATCTTTACTTCCTTAGTCTTTCCATAAGGAATACTACCCTGACCTTTTATTTCAGCAGAAGTTGAGGCTTTTGGTGCAGGCCCCGGTGAGTTTGTAACTATTCTTACTTTTGCCATTTTATTTTCCTCTTACCGTTTTAGTTGCTTTTTTAAATGCTTTGCTAAATTTTTCTGCGCCTTTACCTGCTGAAATAAGTGACCCCGGTCCTCCTCCTGCGATTTTTGCACCAATAGTAGCTCCTACAGTTCTTGCACCAAAGTCTAACAAATCTCTATTGTAGTCTTCCATACTACTAAAACCTGTTACTTTTTTCTTTGCCATCCTATTTTCCTCTCTGTTTTAACAGTTCTCTTTCCATTGCGCTTTGGATCCTAGCTTCTGTCTGAGCCTCTTGACTTGCTAACCTCTTACCAAACTGATCCGCTCTAATCTGCTGATTTTGTGCTTCCAGTTGTAACTTAGCCTTGTCCGTATTGGCCTCATTCTGTTCAGACTGTGCCCGAATCTGTAGCTCTTGCTCTTTTAGTTTTACCAGAGGATCAGGGCCTTGACCAGATATTTGTCCAGATAGCTCCTTAGCCTGTTGCATACCTTGTGCCACTAACTGAGCCACCATAGCCTGATATTGCATATCCTGACCTTCTGCAGGCATTGGTCCTGCTTGCGCCATTTGAGCCTTAGCCTGCTCTTCAGCCTGTATCTTGACGTGTTCCAAAACGTGCTTTTGCAATGTCGCTGCCACTGGAGGAACAGATCCTACCAACGGGGAAGAACCAAAAACCAAGTGCGCCTGAATATGCGCCTGATGGTTCTGACCCTCAAACGCTTTTAACGTCATCATGTCCATTGCATTAATGTTTTCCTGTGCAGGGTCCAAGGGCCGTGGTTCCTCATCAGGCATAGACTTTAAAAGCCTATCCACATCCGATACACCAATCGCCTCATACATATCCCGATACACTTCATACATATTATGTATTTCTGGGGCCTGTGTAGCTAACTGCATTTTAGTTTGCGCCAACGCTATCCGTTGCGCCTGACTAAAGGTATTTGGATTAGAAACAGGTAAAATATCTACCTTGCTATCAAAATCCTGCGCCATGATCTTTTGATCCTGACCCTCAACAGCATAAGGATACTCCTGTGGTAAAAACTCCGCCATTACCTTTGCCAACAGTTTAAATTCCAACCGCATAGCGTAATGAAGCCTTTTATGTACCGCGCTCATTACACGGCTACCCTGCTCCAATAAAGCCAATGTTGTACCAACCGCGGCCTGCTGATTGCCGTCACCGACCTTCATGTCCGTAATGGTTGCAAACCTTTGACCCGCCTGTACCACAAATCCCAATAAATTAAACAAAGTTCCGTCGGGACCCTTAAACGGCAATGGCATGAGGCTATCCCTGATAGCCCCACCGGGTGCATCTACATCTCTAAATTCACCCGGCTGAAGAGGATCTTCATCATCACGAATCCGTAGACCACGGGCCTTAAAACCCGCAGGGAGATTGGATAATGTACCCGCGTCGATCAACTGCCTCAGTGCTGCCGTGGCGGTTCGCGAGAGTCCGCCAATCGTATGTATCAAACCCAATCCATAAAATCCAAAGCCCGGTAAAAATTTAAAATGTACAAAATATTGTATTTTTCTTTTTAAGCTGTCGTCCTCTTTATAGTTTCTTCGTATAGACAATATCTTGCCATTATCCTGTGATATCGTAACAACATAAGGAAGCTTCACCCCTGTAGGCTCATCTTCGTCATCCAACTCCTCAAACCCTTTTAGGTCCAAATCAACGTGGCACTCCAATAACGTACAGTCATAATCAATCTGAGAAGGTTCCACCCCAGATATTCTATCTAATTCACTCTGTACTTCCGTTATATCCCCTTGAACAGGAATAACGTCTATATCAAGATATATTCCCGCAAGTTGCTGTTTTCTAAGGTCATTTAAACCCATGCGAACAATATGCGTTACATTCGGACAATTATCCAAGTCCGACGTGTCATAAGGAACAATTAACTGTTCCGCAGGCACAAACTTGCTCATTGCACGGCCCGCGACCTCATCAAAGTAAACCTTTTTAAACGTACTGCCCGCCAACGGTAAATAAAACAACATCTGATCCATGTCAGGCGTATAGTCCTCCATCACATTCGTCACATAGTAATTCATAAAATGACGAACCCGCTCAGACTGCTCCTGCTTGGCTCTCGTTCTCTCCCCCATAATCACCGTCCGAACAGGACCAGAAGAAGGTAATAACTCATTAAATGCTTGTGCCTGAAACTGTGTAGCAGCCTCAGCCAATAAAGGGTGCGTTACGCCACTCGCCCCGCGAAACGGTTGCGCCCGCTCCTCGTAATTAAACCCTAAAAGCTCCAAACCATCTGTATATGCGTCTTCCCACTCCTGACGACTAGCTTTATTCGCGTCAAACTCGCCCAGTAATTCAGAAGAAATACGACCCAGTTCCGTGTCAGAAATAGCCTCAGCTAGGTTTTCCGTAAACCCAACGTCCTCCCGCTCCTCCATAGGATCAAAATCAACAGTAGCTCCCCCGTCCTCTTCCTCAGTAATCTCTATCTCAATATCAGGGTCCGTGAGCAGCGGTTCGTCGTCCGTGCTAGGGATTTCAAGCTCTATCTCCGCTTTTAAATCCTCTTCGTCTAACTGCGAAGGGATACTCTTGTCCATTAAACTTCCAACTGTTTCAACCATGTTTTGTCCTCATGTCAGTAATACGCTGTCACTCTAACAGAATTTTCCTCATCTTGCCAGTCATCTGTTGGTAATTGTACAAAATTGCCCTGACGATACCGCATTAACGCCTGTGTCATGCTATCCACCAAATCATCGTACTCCCCATTTGGACACGACGCTACCTCCTCAATTAACTCCTCCGCCCACGTCTCGTCGGGGGCCCAAACCATCCCCGCCTCAAACAGCGGACTAACCGCATGGACCCTCGTCACCTTGTCATTGCCCTTGCTAGGCGTAAAGTTCACCACAGGTATTCCCGTTTGCCTCATCTCCTGCGTCAACGGCAAGCCACTCGCCTTAGCCTCCACAATCACCGCGTCAGGCTCCCAATACTCCCATAACTCAAATGCCATCCCCTTTAACTCTGGAAAGTCCCAACGGCCCTTCTTGCTGTCCAACAAAATTAAATTAGGCGCACCCGCCTCCTCTGGAAAAAACACACCCCACGTCGTTATCGCACTATAGTCACTCGTCTCCCTCTTACTAAAAGCCGTATCATAACTCTGTATCACATACTGTAACTGCGGGATCTTCTCCTTCTCCCACTTCTTCCACCACTCCCGCGGTATAATCGCATTCTCCTCACCCGTCGGATTCTGCTGATACTGGGCATTCCACTTGCTCAATGGAATAGACGCGCGGACCGCGGTCAAATCATCCAAACTCCAAAACTCAGGCCAACACGCCTTGCCATCCTCAAATATAGCAGGTAACTCCACAACTTCCCACTGATCCGCTAACGGGTCTTTAGCCATTGCCCTCAATAACTGACCCGTCATGTCCTTCTCCGACCACCGCGTCTGTACCAAAACAATACTACCACCCGGCTGTAACCTCTGTCGGGGGCCCCCAGTATACCAATCCCACGCATCGTCAAAACCACTGCTGCTCATAGCCGTCTGCTCCGAATGCGGATCATCAATAATCACTAAATCTCCACCACGGCCCGCCAAATTCGATCCAACACCAACCGCATAATACATCCCGCCACTGCTCGTATCCCACCGACCACTGGCCTTACTGTCTGCAGCCAACTTAACATCTGGAAACACCGTCTTATAATCATCACTGTCAATCAAATTCTTTGT
>VTLG01006907.1_pt1 | contig 15802 bp, 26 predicted proteins | sample 4694571 | NCBI WGS metagenome assembly VTLG01 (sample SAMN12604809, study PRJNA352737) | marine metagenome | biome: ENVO:00000447; feature: ENVO:00000209|ENVO:00000569|ENVO:01000036; material: ENVO:00002151; isolation source: viral sequences binned using virsorter ...
GCTCTTGATGAATTAGGAAGAAATGTTTTACGTTCGGCCCGATACTTACAACCATTGTTTGGTAAAGCATTACGTCCTAACCCGAATGACAGTATAGCTAGGAGTGTAATACAAAAGAAAGATGCACTTACTAGAGCTAAGAAAGATCTAGATGCTGTATTAAGTGGCACTCCGGGCGGGGCCGCTACATTCTCAGGCGAAGATCCAATTCAAGGTAATACTGTAGAAGTTCCCGCTGATCCTATACAACAAGCATTATCGGCTACTGCCGGTCCAGTGTTAAGTTCGATTAAGGATATTGATACTGAGATAGGCAAGCTCCGTAAGAGAATATCAACCCTTGGTACTACTACACAAGATCAGTACACAGGTAAGAAGCTCTCTGTAAAAGATAGAGATGACTTAATTGATTCACTTAACCTACAGATATCAGCGTACAAAGCTCAACAATTAACTATACTTAATAAGGCAGAAGAACAGTTTGCTGATACGGTGGGCCAATGGATTGGTAGAGATTTGACAGGGCTTAAATTCGATACCTTTAAGAAAAGACCTAACCCTTAAAGATTCAGTTTGCCTAGCACTTCGGAAGTGACACCAAACTTCTCGATAACTCTAGTAGCTCGATAGAATTTCTTACGGCCTACTTCGAATATCTGCATCATTCCACATTCATGTAACACTTTAATTAGTGTACCTAACTCTTTGGCATCTAATCTCTTTTGCATCTTGCGTAAGAGTTCCGAGTGCGTAATCCCATCTGATCCAGCATTGATTAGTACTTCTCGCATCCGAGTAACAGCATCAGCTAGTCTTGCGTTTTGGCTGAAGTCTCCTCCGAAGAGGTTATTCGCTCCACTTTTAACTCTACTGATAACAGCAATGGCATTTGAGATGTGTCTACTCTGAAGCTCATAGGTTCTGTCGTTGATAGATAATATGGCCGCGAGACGTAAGACGTGATCATCCTCTCTAGCTTCAAAGCTACCCAAGAATGAATCATTGCTATTTGTTTTAGATCTATACCACTTGGAGAATTTTTTAAGGCCTCCATCTGAGATTCCGATAGCTCCAATGGAAGTTGAATCTGTTCGGAGCCTTTCGAGTTGTCCTCTAAGTCCAATTCCATCTGCTGATTCTCTTCTTGTAGGCCACGCAATAGCTCGTTTTCTAGTATCGTCAACCACGAAGATAACTCTGGACGTAAATCCTCCCTCGATGACTGAGGGATTGATTGCAGTAACAAGCCAAGAAGGAGTTGACGCTGATATGAAGTTGACGAAGACATCTTTCTGAATTATCTCCCCTGATTTAATTGTTCCCGGAATGTGTCTAATAGATGGACAGTCATATAAGTCTGTCAACAGTCCGGGCATGGCAGACATGTAGCCTTCTCTGCCTAGTGTTGTTACTAATTCTGATACCGCGAAAGAGACGGAAGCTCCCCCGAACATCCTGCTTTGTTCGTGAAGCAAGAGATCCAATGACTCGGGAGACGTCTTACCTGTAAGAAGTGGTCGTCTATTATCCTCAACAATTCTAGCAACCGACGTAATTGCTGTTGATTTTCTTGTAGAGCCAGACTCAGCCGCCAAGATAATATACCAATTAAGATAAACTGGAATGTTAGGACGATCCACATATACTCTTCGACCACAAGCATCTCCTATTGCCCATACTGCACACCAAAAATCGTATGACTCTGCCGTTTCTACATAGGACATGTAGTCCATATATCGTCCTATGAATGAATCTTCATGTATTAGTTTCTTGTAGTTCATGTGGACATTATTTCGTGATAATCAAATCGGTTGTGGACTTCTTTAAGAGTAGTTAATTCTTCAGAGGTACTAAGAACTTCACCAGCATAAGTAAGTACTGCATCAGGAATCTTACTTCCCTCTAGAAATTCTCTTCCTTTATCTGTTACTCGCCATTCACCAGAATGTTTCTTTTTGGAATCTTTAACGAGCAGCCGACGTTCCACTAAATCCCACCAACGTAAACTAGCTAGTTGATTAGTTCTTAGTAACCATTTAGGAGCGCGATTAGGTACATCTACCCAACCGTCTATTAACTCTTGTGCTGCTAACCATGACAAAGATTTACACATAGATAGGTTAATCCTCCTTCTATAAGCTCTGCCCCAACGGTCACAGCAAGGGCATTTTGCGCCCTTATCAAGAATAATCTCCGACCATAAATTTCGTGCTTCTTTTAGGGTTAAACCTCTTTCAGTGTCGACCATCTATGTATTCCTCCTTCATCTGGTACTGATTCCTTAAAGTCAGTACCAATACTTACTTGTTTACCCCTAATAGTAATAGGAGCTTCCGCATGTTTCTTCATAAGTCGTTGGACAACTTCTTTGTCAGTAGGTCTATGTATTGCGATGAGGGCGTCATGGATGTTGAGTAGCATACGTGCGTCTTCGGGCCACTCTTCATCTTCGTGACAAAGATAAATAACACTACTGACTTTATCACCAATCGTTGATTGCGGTACAAATGCGATAACACTATCGAAGCTGTCCTCTGTTACCCGGCCAAGGATGATAAATCTTCGTCCGAGAGGTGTATATAAACAGCGTTCTTCTCTAACAGTTGATATTGTACGCTGCCATGCTTTGTTAATCTCAGGGAAAGCTCTATGATACGAGGCAAATGCTTCTTCTGCTTGACTAATTGGAATGCCACATACAGTTGCGAGCTTGGGAGCTTGCATTCTATAATTAAGTCCGTGTACGCACCGCTTTCCAAGGTATCTAAGAGAGCGTTTGCCATCGTCATTGTAGTCAGATTGCGGTATTTCATCGTACGGTAATCTGAAGATTCTTGAAGCATTTCCTCGATGTACGTCGAAGCCCTCATCAATTTCCGCCCTCTCGAAATTTTCGATAAGTCCTTCCACATTCCATAAATACGCGACAACTTTCGCCTCCGCTTGTCTAAGGTCAAAGTAAGATAACATGTAGCCTTCATCACATACGAACATTGGATAGGCAGTATGTGGTTGGTTCTGTAAGTTACCTCCACTTCCCCATAAGGTTCCACTTGAACTTAATCTTCCCGGTGCAGCTTGAACTCCGAACTGTTTATATTCGCAACGGAATCTGTTATCTGGGTCTGGCTTCTGGGTTGCATAGGTAGAGAAGAACTTATGATCTTCTTTATAACTATCAATTGCTTCGATGAATTTGACTTGTTCTTCACTCGTTCTTGGATGTTTCCTCATCCTGTCTCTGTTTTCTTTGTTGGTACTACTGCCACGGCCTACTAAGTTTAGTTCGCCAAAGAAGAATTGGCCTAGTTGTCTAGGGGAGTTTGGATTGAGGGATCTCCAATGTTCACCAGCTAAAGTAACGGCCTGTTCTTGTATGTCTTTTAGTTTGTCTTCTAGTTCTAAGTCTAGTTTCTCAACGATGGATGCTTTCAAATCCATATCAAGTTTAACACCGCCGACTTGCATCTGGATAAGGTGAGGTTGTAGTCGCATAACATGAGAGAAGAAGAAGTCATCCATCTCTTGGGACTGTAATTCTTTTAGCAGCTTCTCATGTGCTGCCCATGTAATGCAGCAATCTTTAACATTGTATTCCCAGAACTGATCAATGTTACCGCCCTCACGCCAAGACTTACCTTCATCTTTGTAGTAAGGATGGTCAGTGTATTGAGCAGTAAGGAATCCTAAGTTGTGTGGAAGTGATGGATAAAGTGTGTGGTGTGCAAGTAGTGTGTCGAACCATACTTTAGGTACGTGAATTCTGTCTTTGTACCATAGCCAGCCACAGTCAAACGATCCGTTCTGTGCTACTAGTTTGGATCTTGGATCAGATAGTAATCGTTGAATTCTTCTACGGAGCAATCTCTCTTCATTAAGACTATATCGGTTTGACTTAGCAGATCTAAAATTGATAGATATACCTTCTCTTGAGTTGTTGGCAAAGCCGATGCAAGCTGTTTCTCCTGCCATGACCTCAATATCAAATGCAATTGGGTGTTCACATTCACTAAGTCCATCGAGATACTTGATAGCTTCTGTGTAAGATGGGTTAATTGTTGTTCTGATGTCATGTCGCTTAAATCGTCCATCCATAACTCTCCTAAGTTTAGCAACATCAAACTTATAGAACGGTTCCATTTGTATGTTGCGGAGTACATGAGCAGGGTTGTTAGTTATAATTGCTTTTACTTGTCGCCTACTCTTTCCAATAGCCACATCATAGACCGAGCCACGCCAGTTAGTTATGCCTGACTCACCTAGTAATGCGTGTAGTGCCATGTTACCTAGCACTAGTATGTACTTAATGTTGGGAAGTTGTTCTAACTCCCATTCAAGTAGCCCTTCCCAATGTTCTACTTCCACCCGCTTAACTGGATTGCGGGCTTCAGTCTTGGTAGATAATGCCACTTGCCGTTTGACTACGTTAGTCACGTAGCAATCTTTACGAGATATTTCTAATGGTTGTAATACATCCCATAGTAACTTGCCGCTACCACCTACGAGTGGCATCTTCATCATAGCTTCACGTTCACCGGGAGCTTCACCGATGATGACAATTTCACTATCTAGTTTTCCAGAACCAAGACAATCAACCTCTAACTGACAGGCTTTAGCTCTTTTGGTGAACTCCTGCATAAGCCATGCTTCAGTTACTTCCGTCATTCATATTCTCCTGTTGTATTCTTTTACCTAAACGTGCGTAGCCTTCGATGTCATCCCAATGATCCGGGTTGAATGATCCACATAAGATGCGAGCTATCTTGTGGAGGATATTTAGAATTGCAAAGTGATGTGGTCTAAGTGGAGAGCAAGTGTGGACAACAATACTTACTAAATCTATCCCCACTTCGAATGTTTCCGCTGCATTTCCGTGAGTCTTTTCTCTCTCACTTAACAGCTTATCTGTTTGATCTGTCACTTGTCTCCCTCCTTATGGAGACTACGAGACAATGACTTTTGATCTGTGATGATATGCACATGCTCTTTTGCGCGAGTAACTGCTGTATATAAGTTCTTTCTATTTAGCAGCCATGAGCGAGATGAGTTCATAATGTAACAGACACGATCATACTCACTGCCTTGGGCCTTATGAGTTGTGATTACATAAGCTAGATCTAAGTCTTTTTGAGGGTTCATGTAGTACATTCCCCCTTTGCCTTCCATTTCCAACGAAACAGGAATGTCTAGTTCTCTATCGCCAAGGTCTACTGTGATACTAGCATCAGCGTTTAGGGACTTGATCACTCCTGTCTCACCGTTGAAAACTTCTAATGGGTAGTTGTTGCTGGTATAGATGACTTTATCTCCCTCATACATTCTTATGTAATCTTGGTCATTCCACTTATGACGCTCAACTTCTGTATAAGGTTTGTTAGTTGGATGCAGTAGGTTTTGGATACATCCATTTAAGGCTTCAGTCCCGACCCAACCAACTTTAGTAGGAGTTATCATCTGGTTCTTGATAATTCCATAGTCGATCCCATTGGCTAAACAGTCCTGAACGAATCCTTGAACTGTTTCAACTGGTTCACTTGTCATTTGAATACTAAAGTCAGGCTTGCGAACAGGCATACCGCCAAGCACAATCCTGTTAGCATTAGCAATAATGTTACTGTCTTCTTTTTGTCGGTGAATGTTTGTAAGTCTGATCCCGTCATACTTATTAAGCATCTTTAAGAAAGATGAGGGTTCAGCTTGTAATCTTTTGGAGGTTTCTATTGGCTGTAACTGGTTAGCATCGCCAAACATTCTTATGATGCCGCCATGTGGTAGTGCATCAATTAAGTTACGATGGAGTTCAACATTCACCATCGCATATTCATCGACTAGCACTGTATCAAAGTCGATTGGATTTTGTCTGTCTCGTTTGGGATCGGTTGAGATAAGAGTTTTTCCAGTTTTCTCATCTCTTTCTCCCGGATGGGGGTACTCAAGTAACCGATGTATCGTACGAGCCGGTATACCTGTTGCTTCTTGAATTCGTTTTGCTGCTTTGCCAGTAGGAGCGCACAAAACAACTTCGTGTCCCCTTGCTTTAAGCGTTTTGTAGACATTCTGTAGAATCGTTGTCTTTCCAGTGCCAGCCGCGCCAGTAACAGGCACGATTCGACGGCTAATGTCACAGCAAGCACCAATAGCTTTAGCCTGTGTTTCATCAAACTTTAGTCCATTGTTCATTGTTATCCCCAACGGTTTGAGCCGTTGAGTTACTAAGTCTATGCTCTTTTAATTGTTGAGCGACTTGAACAGAACACCAACGGCCAAAGTTAGCTATTGTTATCCCTAGTTCCGCTGCTTCTTCAGCTAACATATCGTATTCAGCATTAGTGCAACGGATTCTAAGGTTCCCACCTCTTTTGCCAGTGGAATTGGGACCGAAGCCTTTAGGAATTATACTCGGAGTTGGTATTGATATCTTGTAAGGGGGATCGTACGACATCATCAAGTTCTTTCTTACGTTTTGCATGGGAGAATGAGATTACATTTGTGTGATCGTGGCACTTGGTATTTGTATCTTTTTTACTTCCGCAATAAATGCAGAGGTTAGTTCTCCAATCGAACTTGTGATTGCACATAGCACACATTCCTTTGTGTGTCAAGGTAGGTGGGGGAAGGAGTGGAGGTTCAGCACTCCTCCCCCTATCTCTCAACGAGTATCAACTGCGGTTAATACTTCTCGTTAGTCGAGAGATATCTTTTTATAGATTGCGTTCTCGTATTGACCGCTTTCCATAATGTCGAGGACGTTTTCAGCACTCTTGTACCCGCCAATAATTTTTACATCATCTTTGGAGATTTGAATAGGAGTGCCTGCTCCGTCACATACTTGCATTACCGCATAGATTGGTAATGTACGGCGTTTGGCTTTTGTCTTTTCTTCAGCCATTGTACTCCCCTTATTAGTAAAAGTTGAGTAGGTGGGAGGTAGGGAATTACTCCTACCTCCCTATCTGCATTAAGCAGCAGATACCCGAGTGATTTCGGCACGAGTTGTACCTTCCCAAGTCGAGTGAGCAACTTCAAGTTCAGCTTCAAGGCCGACCCATTCGTTGACATCAACTTTCTTGGACAAAGGCGCACCAATTGATTCAATGAATCGCTTAGTACCGAAACGAGAATTCGGATTGTCTTCAAGACCAACCCGACGATAGACAAGAATTTGTCCATCGGGATTACCGTCTTCCCAATCAGCCGGGAACTGGTCGGGAGAGATGTGGAAAGAAACAGCGGCATATCGCGTGTCGCGTTGTGACATCTTCACTTCCGCTCCACGAATTACGCCAGTGTACTTCCCCGGTGGTAGTGGATCGGGAGCTTTCTGGTCTTTGAGGTTGACACTGAATTCGACAATGCTATCGAGATCATCCATGTTATTAGTTCCTTTGTGTGTTGTTTGAGAAAGGGGCTCATTATAGTTTTTTATTTCTACTATGCAAGCCCCCAAGTATAGTAGTTATCCTATCCACAGACACAACATATAGAGTGTGTGTCAAGGAAGGTCGATCTTTTTGCCGTCGTTTTTCACCCACTTATTATACCAATCTGCTATTCCTTCGCCTTCCCATGATTCGGGATCGAATGACCATGTAAAATCACTACTTTCGCTGGTTACAAACATCCGAGACTTCATAGGCTTTCGAAGGCGGGAAGATCTAATAGTGATCTTGCGATTCTTCCCTGTATCCTCTAAGTGCCAGACTTCTGACAACTTAATAGGAATTTCTGACTGCATCTTGCCGCCGACTAGGATACTAACCATAACAGCCCCACTTAATTCATCTTTTTGTGGTGCATCTTCATGTGCTACGAAGATTACATGTTTGTTAGCGGCTCCAGTTGTTCTAATAACGGACATGATGCCTTGCATAGTGTAGGAATTACGTCTGCCATATCCCTGTAATGTTGGAGCTTCCATTGTTGCGCCTCTAACTTGCGCGACTCCATGTTTAAGGGATAATTCATTGAATGAAGTTATGGAATCGAAGACAACAGTTTGTACGTCTTCATTATCTTCTAAGAACTGTCTAATTCCAGCACATCCGTCACTCTTAAATGTTTCTACGACATTTGGATTGTCCGTAGAGAAGTCAGCAATATGGATATCAGGCTGATCCATTAGGGACGAAGTACCATCGGGATCAAAGTTGCACCATAAGATAGGACGCGGAGCAGTAGCAGCTAGAGTAGTTTTGCCGCTACCACTTGGCCCCCATATGATAGTACTCATACGGCGCACTTGTGATTTAGGAGTAGTTAGTTCTTTCTTGCCGAGCGTTATTGATGCCATGTAGTTCCCCTTTCATGTCTAGCTAGTGCTTCCATGATTCTTTCAGCAATCTTTTGTGACTGACATAGGCATAAGACTTCATAGTTAGCCTCATCAACCCGGAGTCTACCCACATGAAACTTATTGTTGCTGAGTTTAGTTACTATATATTTATGTTGTCTCATGTAATGGACTCCATTCATCATCAATCATTTCAGTTATGATATGTTCTTTCTCTTCTACATCATCTGATGCACAGAAGGGCAAGAACGCACATGAACGGAAATACCGATTACATGAATGGGTATACATGGGCGCGTTGATGACTTGATCTTTCCAAGTCTCTTCCACTTCGACAGTAGTTACTAGCCAATTGGCCCACTTCTCTATCATTACTTCATTTCGTGGAACCAATTCTTTTCTGATGCCTTCATGTGGAATCTTCCCAATCGGTAGACGAGTTCCACTAACGATAGCATTAGTACAAGGACTACCAGTAAAGGTACTAGCAGCAATACAGTAACCAGTAATCTGATGAGATAACATCCATTGGGCCAACCAATGCTCATCAATTCTGGCTCCAGTTTTCTCTTCGATGATTGTGAGATTATCTTTGTTCCAGTGTAAGCCATCTAGCTTTCCTGTATATCTGATAGTCTTCTTTCTGTTAGTACCGTTAAGATCGTAGTCAACGGTTACTAACATATCGAATGGGTTTTCTACCCCTATTACTGATGATGGATCACTGCTATCCCTAACCCAAATAGGATACCTATCGAGATCATAGTGATCAATATAAGCAATAATCGACTCGCTAATATTGGACTTAGTCCTTCGGGTGTCGGAGATGTCATCGTAGAAACCGCAACTGTCGAGGGCTTCGAGTGCAACATTAATGAGGTTGGTACGATCTGTTGCTGTTCTAGACACAGTACGTGCCAGTTTTTCAAAACGATCTTCTCCGAAGATTCTAATTCCTTGTCTCTCTGCAATAGTTGCTCCCGTTTTGTCTTCAACCTGTCGTGAGTGGAACTGATACCAACGAACTGCCGAAAAACATTCATGTGCAGCACCGCCAGCTTCCAGCGCCATTGCTCTACTCGATCCTCCCATCGTTTTATGCATTGTATAACGTAGGATGCCCCATGTAGGACAAGTGTTGATCGCAGATAACTTAGTGTGATCATAAGCATTGTACTTTTCTTTGTCTTCATCACTAGTCATCTCCGTTGATAGGGAGTGTAACTTAAAGTGTTGGTCCAGACTCATCATCGTCACCCTTAATTTTGTTCATAGATTCTGTGGCTTCTTTCATGCCTTCTAATCCGTTAACAAAGTTACTGACGATGGCTACCACTTGATCTTGCATCAAGGCCATATCCATTAACTGTTGTTGCTGGACTCCGAGTTGTTCAGCTAACGACTCTAAGCAATGACTTACTTGGGGATCTGCTCTGTCCTTCAGCCTCTCCCGAATCTCTCTTGCTTTCATGTACATCATCCTTTTCTAGTTGTTGTTTGATCTTTGGATGTCGCCGCAAGAATTCGGGGATATCCAGTAATGCGCTACTATTACTCATCGGGAGTTACATCCTGTCCTATTCGGTTTATCTGAATATTCTCTGGGAAGTTAGCTTCTTGTAACACATCATCCCGTACCCACATTAACATGGCTCTGCGTTGTCTAAGATCAGCAAGATCCATCTTTCTTACTGATTCAGCTATGGCCCGTTTGCGTTTGACCTTTTCTATTACTGCGTTGTTAGCAGTAATGGCTTGGTCAACTACATTTATTAGCCATTCACGGCTATGGATAACTACCGGAATTTCATCAGTCATGTTGCTTCAATCTCCAACTTGAGCGCACGTAATTTAATTGAGCGCAATTCTATTTTCTCTAGTGCCTTGTCAGCGCGAGATAGTTCTTTCTCAAACATCTCCAACTGCTTAGTTAGTTGCTTATTCAATCCTTGTCGAATTGCTTCAGCCTTTAGTGCTGACATTTCCTCAAAGTCCCGAACAGGTTTGAGTCGGCGTTCCCGGATGTTGTATATCATACCATCCAGTTGTTCGTCTGACATTTTAGATATGTCTGCTAGTTTGATTGGTGTATCCCCTTTCATTTCTTATCCTCATGTACTGGGGTTAACTCTGCTTCTTGTTGTACTAATTCCTCTTGCGTCATCATCAAATCCGTTGGATGTGCTACTTGCTCTGCTGGGCTGGCAAATAAGAGAAGTACAACGACGATGTTTATAGCGACCAATACTCCAATCATCATTCACCTGTCTCATTAACATCTACATTGTAGTAGACATTACCTTTCTTGGGTTTAGTTGCAGCTTCTTTCGCTTTAGCAATCTGATCTGGATCAACTCCAAGTTTGTTGAGTTCAATTATGAGGTCTTTAGCAGAGCAAACACTACTATCCTCATTCATGCGTTTGCTAAACACAAACATATTGTCGGAGTATAGATCCATTGTAGTACCGGGAACAGGAACAGCGGAGTTGCCCAAGTTTTCACAAGCCAAGTCCAGTGCCTTCTTAGATAGATCGTGGTCCTTCTTAAATCTTGTTGTCAGTTTGGACGCGATCTTCTGCGTTGCCATTGCCATGTTCATTACATGTTCGGCCTGTGTTCGCTCGTTGTTCTCTGTTGTTCCCTGAAAGCCTGAAGTTAATTCCTGAACAGCATTGGCTACTGCTGTATTAACTGCATTATCAAGATCAGATAGGGCAGTTAGAACTTTTACTGAGTTCATTCAATCCTCCATACGCGCAGACCATTATCTATAACGCGGGATTTAATCTTAACTCCTCTTGATGCACCAAAGATATTAGACCGTATTAGTGCGGCCTCATGTTTAGTGTCATCACTGACTAAAGGAATAAGAAAGCTATCCCCTATATCCATTGCGGATAATAGTTCCATCCATTTTCCTCGTACTGGTATGGGGATATTCTTTTCTATCTTGATCCCGTCAATTTCTATTGGTGCCATTTCCTCTAACCCTTCATATTTCAACTCGTCTTGTCTAAACCAATCGACTGATCCGTTTTCGAATCTACATAACACAGTAGTAGTTTCATCAATTGATGGATCTCCTTCTGCAACTTCTACTACTCGCATTACTGGTCCTTTGAAAAGTCGTGATCGAACTGTATCTCCTTCTTTCATTCCAGCCTCCTACGCTGCTATCTGTTGAAAGGAATCAGTGTTTAACCAAGATCTAATCTGCCGCTCTCTATTCATTAGAGTACTAGCTGTATGATCCTGCGTGGTTTCTCGGACTCTAAATTCTCCATCTGAGTTACTAGCATAGTATGTTGCCGCCGAGTATAAGGCCCAGACTGTTCTTCCGTGGGACAGACATTCGATGTGGAATTGTCGCATAAGTTTTTCGACGAAACGCTCACTCGCGTTAGGGATGGCTTTGAAACATTCTTCGGCGTCTTCATCACTGATCTCCTTACCAATCCATTTGTTCCATTGGTCAGCTTGTTTATAGAAGATGTCGATTGAGGATTTGATCTTGTCGGTGAGCTTGGGAATGGTAAGACCTTTAGTATGTTTCTTATAAATTAGATCGTATATTCCTGTGACCATTCCATTTGTACAGAAGAAGTCGATAGCTCCGTTGTAAAACTTGAAGCTGGATGAACCATCATACCCATTAATAATGACAGTTCGAAATGCGACATCGCTTTTTCCCGATTTAAGCTCTGCCTTAATGCTTGGGAATATGTACTGCCTGATGCATAAACCTCCATGGTATGCTGTCTTGTCGACAACTTGTACTCCATTGAGTTGTTCATGCGTTAAGCTCCCAACATATTCTTCTTCGACTGCTTGAGACAGTTCTTTCATAGGCAATCGCTGATAGTTTTTACCAACGACACCCAATGAGTATGGCTTGTTATTTACCATCCTTACTATGCTCTTCTTATCAGGAACTTCATAGTACTTATCGCCTTGTCCCTTGAAATAGACAGGCCGTTCCCATGTATCAAAGTAAAGATCAGATTCTTGTGGGAAATAGTCACTAGCTTTTGGTGAAAAGCTACGGTATTGGATGATGTTATTCATTATACTCTCCTAACTAGCTTTATTGCTAACGTGAAACAAATCTATCCGCAACAGCACACACAGTCAAGCACAAAAAATGCCCCGGACGAGGGAGACTACATCCGGGGCTAGGAGATAACATGGAATCACAACAGGAGGAACATGATTCCAGTTACTCTAAGCTCAGAATTTAATGGGTGTCAAGCTATCTTTTATTTCCTGTATCCTGTTTGCTATGTTCTCTTTCTCTAGAGCCACAGCTTTCGTTACTATCTCCATCCCCTCTTCGTCCTGTACTAATGCTTGAGATAGTTTCTCTAGAAACTCCGTATAACTCAGCAATGTGTGACTGTGTATGTCCTTCGTCCAGTAGCTTGCGTATAGCGCGTACGACAATTTTAGGTAGTCCATGCCTCTCCCTTTCTTTCATGTCGTTCATATTATCTTGATGATCACCCCATATAAGATGGTGAGGATTACAACAGACAGAGTTATCACACTTATGCCTAGCCACACGGCCCTTCGCTTCTTCGCCCGTATATAATTCGAGGACAACGGCATATGATGGACGGCGTTGCCCTGCAACAGTAAAGTACGGTCGATTGTCCTTTGGGTTAAGTCTGCCTTTCCATTCCCAACATTCATTTTCATTGCCTCCACTCATATCTATATGCTTGAAAACATCAACAGGTCTATTAGGTGTTCTTGGCATTATTACCACACTGTTCTAGTTATTAGTTATATCGAACACGGAATCAGTACCATCTTCGTGCCAAGTTACACGTTGTATGGTGCTATCATCATTTAATTGTATAAATGTGCCTAATGTAAAGTCTCCATTGGCGTTTAACCAGATACGCCAGCCATCATTAAATCTACTTACCCGGAGGTCGCGGATAGGTGATTGTATGTGAACTTTCAAGGGTGTAGGTCCAGACATTATATTTTAGCCTCAGTCCCGAAGGGTGCATCTACCATAAAAAATATAGAATGGGAGATGACATTTTACTGCCATCTCCCATTCATTTTTCATATTCATATTGTGGGCCTTTGCACTCCCACTTGTACCTCCACTCTTAATTCTGTTGCCAAGTGTGAGTCACACTCCGATCTTAGTCATTCTTATTAGCCGTTAGCTGCTCGCTTCTGTGCGCTGCGAGCTTGAATCGCGCTGAATGTTAGCTGATTCAAATCCTTGGAGATATCATCGTGTTCTTCCATATGAACTACGAATGATATAGCTACTGTTCGCATACGAAACTTAAGATCGTCTACGAATGATTTCTGGTTATCAACCTGTTGATCAACTGATACTTCATCGTTGATATGGGGGCGATCTTCGTTACTAGTCTTACTTCCCCATCCAACTGTGATATCAGTCTCACCTAATACGCCGGTGCGATTATCTAACTGGTTGATACGCTGCTCTGCCTTCGGAAGCAATGTGCCTCCGAGATATTTAAGATGACTGAGCATACCGAATGCTTCGTTGTAGCATGACTGTCGGACTGTCCATGCATCATCATAGATGAGATGCTTCAACTTGATTAAGTCTTGGACACGTACCAAGTCTTCGTCGTCTGCGGAAACTTCAAGGTCGTTGATATATTCTGCTGGATTAAACATGGTTATAGTCTCTCTTTCCTGTGTAATGATCTATGTAATCTTGAATGCTTAGTTCTTTGTTGACGATGCGATGTTCTCTTGCATCACTTACTGTGTCCCATTTCTCTATATCATCGGGACGCCTTGATTCGTGAGGTAAGTCTCTTGCTCTTAACTCACGTTGCAACCAATCAGGTAGATCTTCAAATCCGAGGTCTTCGTAATCGCGTAATGCTTCACGAACTTCCTCGTCTTCCATGTATGGACGTATCTTCTTCATGGCTGTAGCAACTAACTTAGGTGGTTTAGGTTTGATGAGTCGTTGCCGTGTCTCATCACTCATACACTCTACCCATACGCAATAGGTTGTGTACTCATTACTTAATTCTATTGGAACTGATGTTGGTCTTACGTGTAACTCTGGTTTGTTGTGCATCTACATCTCCCATCAATGAACCAACCAAAAAACACAGAAGCATCTACCCGCCACCACCAACCAATTCATGGATACGATCCTTGGTTAGTGTTAGTGCTGCTTCGAATGACTCTAACCCATCACCAAAATTAGTTATTACTTCGAGGTCATGGAATCCCGAATCCTTTTTCCAGATAGCAATCTCTCTGGTATCAAATTTTTGATACCTAGGTGAATCATATATATGTGATGCAATACTGATGACGTAGCCTTCGTGATGTAGTACTACGTTGTTCATGTCCATTTTTGATTCTTTATCTTCCATTTCCTTAACTCCATTCAATCATTTCTTCAAAGATTGCTTTTCGTATTTGATCAGGTGTTACGTTTAGTCTCCTGAACATTCCTTCTATTAATTCAGCCTTTATGTTCTCGTTATATCTCCAACTCTTCATCTGCCCATTAAATGCTAAGAAGTGCTTGAAATTTTCAGCTATATTCTCTGGCCTAGTGTAATCACATACATGATGTAATTCAGGTATGTCCTTTGCCCATTCAGGCAACTCACGACTATCCTCAACTTTGGGCTGTTCTTTTAGTGCCTCGTTAATCATCTCTTGATCCCCTGTGTATGGTATTGACTTTCTCATTTCCATTCTCCTAACTCGTACAACATTCCTTCATGGTATCTCCAGCCAGTATGGTAGTCTTCAAGACTATCGCACACAGTAGTACGCCATCCACCTGCATTACCGTTGCAACATGGCATCCACCATGCGTGATCCTTGCCGTAGTAATTGGTGTTATAGAATTTACGGTCAAAGAATGATCGTAGTCTGCTATGCCAAGTGAGCCATAGTTGGCGTTTAATTCTGTACATAAGTTTATGATATGTAATCCTCATTTCAGTGATCCTCATAAGCTGCTAGTAGCAGTCCAATGCTACAAGTTAATGTTCCTATTAATGCTGCGCCGTAACCCTTGATCTCTAGTACCTCAGTTACTGGTCGATCAGCTACGAACATGGCTATCATCATTACGATGAACATCGTCAGGCTTAGTATGCCTGTAGATAATGCTAAGATTTTCATGCTGCGTTCCTTTCTTCTGATGCTTCACGGATTTCTTGCACGATGCTCTCATCTATTACATGCACGTAATGAATCGCTATAGTGCGCGTGAGTACATCTCCTACTTCCAATGGTATTGGCATTATGTGATTAACGATGCCAGCATCTACTAATGTTTTTAGGACTCCCTCATTCTCTGAGTAGTCCTTAATGAGAACTGGTTGTCTTCCTGTTTTCTTAACAGGAATATCAGTTACATGAGGGATATTAACTGTAGCTTTGGCTACTGGTGCATCATCTTCAGCACCCTTAATTAATATGCATGGATTACCATCTGCATATACTGTTCCAGAGACTACGATATCACTTGTATCGT
>VTLG01009925.1_pt1 | contig 15801 bp, 19 predicted proteins | sample 4694571 | NCBI WGS metagenome assembly VTLG01 (sample SAMN12604809, study PRJNA352737) | marine metagenome | biome: ENVO:00000447; feature: ENVO:00000209|ENVO:00000569|ENVO:01000036; material: ENVO:00002151; isolation source: viral sequences binned using virsorter ...
AAGGATCAAATCATGAAAGAGAGTGAGTTATTTGCTCCGCTTTCGTGGCCAATGCTTATTCCTCCTAAAGATTGGGGGTATGAAACTATATTTGACGGTGAGAAACCTACAAAGCGCTTAATTTATGGGGGTTACCTCCTAAATGAGGTGATGCGTGGTAACAAAATGGTCAGGCATGGACATGACTTGTGTATACAGGGAGAGAAGCCAATCCTTTTCCTTAATAGGATTCAGAAGGTTGGTTACAAGGTTAGCTCGTTCATTTTGGACATAGCTGACTGGATGGAAGAGAAGGAAATCAGTATAGGTAAATTCATCCCTATAATCAGTTTACCTAAACCTCCTAAACCTGTGGATATAGCAAGCAACAAGGAATCCCGTAAGACCTACCGGAGAGCGGCTGCAGAGGTGATGAACAAGAATGCTAATGCATTTAGACGTTCATGCCGAACCCGCATGACCATGGAGGCAGCGAGACGATTCAAGTACGAGACGTTTTACATTCCTTGGAGCTTTGACTATCGTGGTCGTGCTTATCCTATACCTGCATTTTTAACACCACAAGACACAGACTTTGGAAAAGCATTGATTAGGTTTGAAGCTGAATCAATGGTTACACCTGAAGCTGAGAAATGGTTAGGTTTCCAAGTTGCTACAACCTTTGGGTTAGATAAGTCTACGATGGAAGAGAGACAAGGTTGGGTTAAAAATAACCTAAACTTAATCACACTCATCGCTGAGAACCCTTATGATGTAACTAAATGGGAGAAAGTAGAGGAACCTTGGCAATTCTTAGCAGCATGTGATGAGTATTATCACTGTGTTATTAAGAAAGATCGGTTAACAACTGGTTTACCAATTGCCATAGACGCTACATGTAGTGGTCTTCAGATACTTGCTGGTTTAGCTAGAGATGAATCAACAGCTAAGTTAGTTAATGTAGTTAGATCACCTATGCCACAAGATGCATACAAGGTAGTAGCTCAGGTGTCTCGTTGGGGATTACCTGAAAGGTTAAAGAAGGATTGGGATAGAAAGTGCGTAAAACGTACTGTTATGACCATTCCCTATAACGCTAAACCTTATTCAAATAGGACATACATTAGAGATGCTCTTAAAGAGAAAGGTATAGAGATAGAGAAAGATGAATTAACTCAAGCTGTTAAAGCTGTAAGGGAAGCTATGAAGCTTTAGCTAGGGGTGTCTCAGAACTTGAATGGACAACACCATCAGGATTTGTAGTACACCAAAAGATAATGAAGAAGAAGGTAGAGACTCTTAATCTCAAACTTCTAGGTCGTTGTCAACTTAAGGTAGCAACAGATGATACAAACGAAGTAGACAAGGCTAGGCACAAGGCAGCTACTGCACCTAACCTAATTCACTCACTTGATGCCTCATTGTTACATCTTGCTACAATCCGATTCAAACACCCTATCGCTTTGATACATGACAGTGTATTATGTAGAGCGACAGACATGACTATTCTGTCTACCCTGGTTAGAGAGACGTATATGCATCTCTTTGCTAAGGATGATTATTTAAAGGAATTCGCACAACAGATAGGTGCGGAGACTGAACCACCGATCATTGGAGACTTAGAACCCTCTAATGTATTGAAATCAACTTATTTCTTTTGTTAAATGCTTTATCCATCATTATTTGATAGCTTCTTTGGGCCTACTAGAGTTATTGTTGTCTCTGAAGAGAGACTCCAAGCTGCTGAACGTAAGGCTAAGCAAGAACAGATTGAGGCAGTTGAACACCGCATAGATGAACTAACTAAGTATAGAGATGGTTTGTCTAAGGAGTTAGTAAAACTCAATCCAGTTAACGAAGAGAAGGAAGCGGCCTAATGGCAAGAACTATCCACAAAACTGACAAACCTGTAACCCTTGAAGGCTTTCAAGCTGTTGTTGCACCTAGTAAATTTGGCTACTCTCTAGCTGCTATAGTTGGAGATGATATGGTTGATTCACTAGAGACTGAACGCTCTGAAGTTCTCAAGTGGGCTGAATCAAAACTAAAGAACCCTAAGAGAGCAACCTGTAAACCCGAACCATGGGAAGAGGTCTCAAAGGGTAAGTACAAAATCAAATTCTCTTGGAATGAAGAGAACCGCCCACCTATTGTAGACACGGAGGGCGCACCTGTTACTGATGTTAAAACACCTTTGTATGGCGGATCTACTGTTAAATTGGCTTTCTATCAAAAGCCTTACATTCTACGGGATGGGGTTACCTACGGTAGCTCTCTTAAGCTGGTTGGCGTACAAGTTGTATCAGTGAAAGGAGAAGCTGGAGTAGATACTGGAGACCTAGATGCGAACGAAGTCGCTGAACTATTCGGGAGAACCTCGGGCTTTAAAACAAGCGATCCGAACGTTACTCCTACTACAAATGACCAGACCGAAGAAGACGAAGACTTCTAAATATCGTTCGAAACTAGAAGAGAAAGTAGCTGACCTATTACAGAATCTCGATGTCACATTTGAATATGAAACAACTAAGTTCTCTTATACGATCCCGCACAACTACAGCCCTGACTTTATACTCCCTAATGGGGTTATTCTAGAATGTAAGGGTTATTGGGATGGAGAAGATAGGAGGAAGATTAAAAGTGTTAAAGAACAGAATCCAGATATAGATCTGCGTATGGTCTTTCAGTCACCCTTTAACACCATAAGTAAACGATCAAAAACTACATACGCTCAATGGTGCGAGAGGTATAACATACCTTGGACATCATTCCAAAACATTCCACTCGATTGGTTAATTGAGAGATGACGGAAAGTGAATTCGTTAGGCACATGCCTTGCGATAACTGTGGGTCATCAGATGGCAATAGCTTGTACTCTGATGGCCACACTTTTTGTTTCGTCTGTCATAGTCGTACATCAGGCGAAGATGATTATCACACTCATCAAATGAGCAAACAAATCCACCTCATGGGCTCAGCCGAACGGCTGCAGAAGAGGAATATATCACAAAAAACATGTCAATTTTATCAAATCTATCAGTATGACCAAACGTTAAGATTCCCATACTTTACTGAAGATGGGGTTTTACAAGGAGTTAAAACAAAAAACAAACGCAAGGACTTTAGGTATGAAGGAGTTTCCACTAACACTTTATTCGGTCAGCATCGCTTTCCTAGTAGCGGCAAACGTATTGTTGTTACTGAAGGTGAATTAGATGCTGCGAGCTGTTATGAATGCATGCCTGGATGGCCGATGGTCTCCTTACCACATGGCGCTGCTGGAGCAAAGAAGGACATTCAGAAACAAATCCCGCTCTTCCAAGGGTATCAGGAAATTGTTCTATTCTTTGATAGTGACACCGCTGGCCGTCAGGCAACAGATGAGGCTTGCTCGGTATTACCGCCGGGAAAGGTTAAAGTCGCGAGACTAGAAGGCTACAAGGATGCCTCCGAGGCTCTCCAAGCAAACGATGCGGAGGCTGTAAGGAAGGCAATATGGGAAGCGAAACCCTATCGACCAGATGGTATTATTGATGGAAAATCATTACTAACATTAGTCACAACACCACAACAACCATGTCAACATGAGTATCAATTCAAAGGAATCCAAGAGAAGCTTCACGGGATACGGTACGGAGAACTTACGACAATTACTGCAGGCTCTGGTACAGGAAAAACATCATTCTGTCGGGAGCTTGCAGCTAGATTATGTGACCAAGGTGAATCAGTTGGGATATTGGAGCTTGAGGCAAGTAATAGGAGAACCGCCCTCGGACTCATGTCTGTCGCTGCACAAGAACCCCTTCATATAGGGGAACATGAAGAAGCGAAACTCAAATCCATTTTCGAACGAACTATTGCCAATTGGAATCTCTATCTTTTTGATGGGTTTGGTTCTTTCGAACCGGATCTGGTCTATAATCGTATCGAATACATGGCAACCGGATTGGAGTGCCGTGTTGTATTCCTAGATCACCTAAGTATATTACTCAGTGGTCTTGATGGAGATGAGCGCAGGATGATAGACCAAACTATGACCAGGCTTCGCTCACTTGTTGAACGTACTGGTATTGCACTATTCCTTGTGTCTCACCTTAGAAGAACCAACAGCGATCAGAATCATGAAGAAGGAGCCCGAGTCACCCTGGGACAACTTAGAGGATCTGCTGCCATTGCTCAAATCTCAGATCAAGTCATCGCCCTCGAAAGAGATCAGCAGGCCGACGCTGCTAGAGCTTTTACGACAGTTAGAATTCTTAAAAATCGTTATTCAGGCGAAGTTGGCAAAGCATGCGAACTAGAGTATGACCTTAACACCTGTAGATTTATCGAACATGAAACTCAACCCGAATTCAACCCAGCCACCGATTTTTGATGGAGGTTATGAACACCCATGGTATAAGTATTTAAAGAAACCTAATCCACCTACACCCGAAGCCGTTGAAAAAGCCAAATTCGTTGACAAAACGTTCACCTGGAACGGACGGTAACACTATAATTTTTGATCTTGAAGCCAACGGTTTATATAATGATGTCTCACAAGTCCACTGCATTGCGTATTATGACGAATCAATTGATCAAATTCTTTCGTGTAATGATGAATGTCCTGGTAAAGGAATGTCGTCTCCTATTGTTCGAGCGATACAATACATCGAGCAAGCTAGCGTTATTTGTGGGCATAATATCATTGGCTACGATCTACCCGTTATTAGCAAGCTTTATCCCTTCTTTAAACCTAGTGGCATTATTATTGATACCTTGCTTCTTAGTCGCCTCTATCATCCACGACTTATGTTATTAGATAAGGAACGGAATTGGCCTCATATGCCACTCCAATTATATGGAAGACATTCACTTGAGTCTTATGGCTATAGACTTGGGGAATATAAAGGGGATTATGGTAAGACAACTGATTGGAAAGAATGGAGTCAAGAATTAGAAGATTACTGTGTACAAGACGTTGCTGTCACTAAAAAATTATGCGACCATTTCCATCCCTACCTGAGTGGGTTGCGCTAGAGCATCAGGTAGCACAAATATTAACCCAACAAGAAATTCATGGATGGTACTTTGATGAACGAGGAGCTCAGAAACTTGAATCAACTCTCAGAAGAGAGCTGGAAGAAACTACTGACCTACTTCGAAAACAATTCCCTTTCGTTGCAGGAGCGTTGTTCACTCCTAAACGAAATAACTCACGCCAAGGATATATCGAAGGCGCTGAACTACAACGATTAAAAGAATTTAACCCTACATCACGAGATCACATCGCATGGATACTCCAGACACATTTTGGCTGGACACCAACCCAGATGACAACTACTGGGAAGCCTATTATCGACGAGATTATTCTGAAGGGGATAAACAGTCCCTTCTCGAAGCAATGTCTGAGACTTTTGGATCTGACAAAGAAGCTTGGGATGATCTCAGAAGGCGTGAACGCATGGAGCAAATTATGTACGAGTGCTAGTCGCATTCATCATCATTGCTCTGTAGGGTGTGCTACACATAGATGTAGCCATAGAAACCCAAACTTAGCTCAGGTACCTAGCGATGAAAGATTCCGCCGTTTGTTCATTCCTACGCCAGGCATGGTCATGGTTGGAGCTGATCTTTCGGGTATTGAGTTACGGATGCTTGCTCATTATCTCGCTCGCTATGACGGCGGTAAATACGCGGATATCTTACTTAACGGCGACATCCACCAAGAAAACGCAGATAAGATTGGAATTAGTAGAAGAGAAGTTAAAACAGTTACCTACGCATTTCTATATGGAGCAGGAGACAAAAAGATCGGCTCATCCTTCGATGATAGCCTTGGGGAAATTGAATCAGCAAGAAAGGGTAAAGAAATTCGCAAAGCTTATGTTGACGCCATTGAAGGTCTTTCCGATCTCCTTAAGGCTGTTAAACGGGCTGCGGAAAGAGGTTATGTCCGTGCACTCGACGGTCGTCACCTCAGCGTTGACAAAGGGCACGTCGCCCTCAATTACCTCCTCCAAGGATCGGCGGCGGTAATCGCAAAAAGATGGATGATTCACTCTCATGAAAATTTACGACCGAATACTCACCAGCTTGCATTCGTTCATGATGAACTACAATTTGAAACCGAGGAAAAAGAAGTCAAGGACTTGATATTCAACCTCGAACACAGTGCTGTAACAGCTGGTGAATACTACAAATTACGAATCCCAATTGCTGCTGAGGCAAAGTCGGGAAGTAACTGGGCGGAAGTCCACTAACACACCTTATGAAACTATTGATTGATGCAGACTTCATAGTCTATAAAAGCTGTGCTGCTGCAGAAACAGAAATAGATTGGGGTGACGATGTTATTATGGTAACAAGCAGATTCTCTGATGCAATGCAAGCAGTGAATCGAGAGATAGAGAAGTTAAAGACTACGTTTATGTGGGATGTACCCGAAGTAATCTTATTCTTTTCTGACTCTGTGAATTTCAGGAAAGAAATTTTACCAGAATACAAAGGTCATCGCAATCGAAAGAAACCGTGTGGTTACAAACGTGTAATCAACGAATTAAAAAAGAAACATGAAGTCATCATCATGCCTACATTAGAAGCTGATGATGCGATGGGAATCTATGCCACCAAGAACCCCGGAGCCACTATCTGCAGTCCTGATAAGGATATGAGACAGATACCTGGCAACCTGTATAACATGGATTCATTCACACTCATCAATGAAATTGAGGGTGCTAAATGGCATCTTATACAGAGCTGTTCTGGTGATCAAACAGATGGATACTCAGGTTGTCCTGGCATTGGCGTTAAAAGAGCTACTACTATTTTTGAAGACAAAGGTTACAGTTGGAAAACTGTAGTCAGTATGTTTAAAGAGAAGGACTTAACTGAAGAAGATGCATTACTTAACGCCAGACTCGCTAGAATCCTTACTGCTAAAGATTATGACTTCAAGCGAAGAAAACCCATACCCTGGACTCCCAGCGCCGATTACAAAATTGACAATGGAGCAGGATCTAAAGTTAAGGTTGCTGTATGATAGCCTTAACAATCCACACACAAGAAAAGAGGACATGATAACAGTATTCATGGCACTACAAGAACAGTGCTATGTACTGTCTAACTCATTAACCAATTTAGTACATAAATGGCCAAAACCACCAGCCCAGCTTATTACCAAAGAGGATCTATCCAAGTCTGGGACTTTATAAGAGACCAAGATTTATCATTCCATTTAGGGAATGCTATTAAATATATCTGCCGTGCAGGTCATAAAGGCAGTAAAGCAGAAGACCTGAAAAAAGCAATCGTCTACCTACAAAATGAATTAGAACATGTCGAACGTGAGAATCACCCCGGACATCCATACGACAAGGTTGTCCTCACAAGCTCAGGAGTTCAGGGAGGCTTATCAGATATCGAATTCAAACCAGCTCCAAGTCCGTTCTCGTCAGAAGAACTTGATTACGGAGGAGTTCAAGGAGTTTTTGGAGGCGGAGGCAACACTATATTTAACTAGTTCAAAAGTTAAAGAAGATTGTTTAAAAGAATTAGCTGATCTAGTCTATGTATGTTATCAGTATGCTGCTAACATGGGATGGAATTTAGATGAAGCTATGCACCGTGTGCATGAAAGCAACATGTCGAAGCTTGATGAACATGGTAATCCAGTTCTTCGGGAAGACGGCAAAGTATTAAAAGGACCAAATTACAAACCACCTAACCTTGAAGATTTAGTATGAAAAATGTAATCTCCCGCACCGGTCGGGTCCAATCATGGTTGGATAACCCGGAATCTCGTTTACCAGTATCTTGCACAGTCTTCGTTGTTGAAGATTCGATGGAAGGTCCAGAAGGAATTGAGGCTAGCTGGAGATTCGCCAGTCATGCTCTCAGAAATGGCGCTGGATGTGCCATACACTTATCTAAACTCAGACCGAATGGTCACGAAAACGGAAAAGGACTCACAGCTAGTGGTCCTGTATCATTTGCAAAAATCTACTCAACATTAAATGAAACACTCAGAAGAGGCGGCACGTACAAAAATGGCGCCATTGTTTGTCATCTTGACATTGACCACCCCGATATTATTGAGTTCGTGCGGGCTGATAGGACTGCCCTTGCCTGGATTAAAAGATGCGTCGACCTTGATGAAAAAGGGTGGCGATCTGCCAGACCTGGAGTTAAAGACGCCATCATTAACGGAATCAAGTCCGGAGACATCTGGCTTAACAAATTAAAATACGATTTAAATGGGGAACGTATCTATGGAAACGTCTGTCTTGAGGTATATTTGCGATCACGAGGAACGTGCTTGCTCGAGCATATTAATCTCGGTGCCACTACAATCTCCGACATACCAGCGGCTTTCACTCAGGGTATGTCCGAGTTGTGCAATCTTCATGGCCGAACAGGCGTTGGAGGGACTGGAGAATATCTTCCATGTGAAGAGGACCGCCAAGTCGGACTTGGATGCCTTGGACTCGCGTCACTCTTGCGACGATATAATGTTAAATACGCAGACTTCGGAAGAGCCTTAGAGTCAGTTAATCAGGGGATAGAATCCCCAGTATCAAAAGCAGTGGAGATAGCGCTTGCACTTAAAGATGGTATTGACTTGGCTGCGCACGTGGCCAGGGACAATAATATGGTCAGAGCCTTTGCTATTGCTCCTACAGCTAGCTGTTCTTATAGGTCACAAGATCTAGATGGATATACTTGTACACCAGAGATAGCACCACCTATAGCCAGAACTGTGGACCGTGATAGCGGCACGTTCGGAGTACAGACTTATGAATATGGCGATGTAGAAATCGCAAGTGAAGTTGGTTGGGATGCCTATAAAAGGGTCGCCGACGAACTGATGATAATGCTAAATAATACAGGACTTCTTCACGGATACTCATTTAACTCTTGGAGTGATGTAGTAACCTACGACAATTTGTTCGTGGAAGAGTGGTTGGCTAGTCCACAAACCTCCTTGTACTACTCTCTTCAAGTGATGGGTGACGTACAGGATAAGACTAATGCATATGCTGCATTGGATGAGACTGACGTTAACGATTACTTGGAGGGGATTTTAAAAGAAGAACCCCTTACATGTGATTGTCAAGAATAATGAGGAAAACACCATACCAAAAACTAATCGACAGGCGTCGTAAATGGACGCCAGTGCAAACCACCCCCGGAGAATTAAAACATGGAGCAGAAGAAACCATCTACCGTGCTCTCGCAATACGTCATATGGAGTTACCTGTCGGTACCTTCATTAAGGAGGGTCTTGAAAAGGATGTTCCCGACCATGCTAGAAAATTATTAGAACTTAACGTAGAGGATGAATTAAAACATGACCTTGCTCTTGGGTATATTGCTAATTCAATTGGGACTGAGCCTCAGGCTGAATCCGAAGCACTCAGACTTCGATCAGCATGGGAGCAGCACCCCGACCACACCATAACTAAGGCACTTGTCGCAGAACGTGCCATCTTTTTTGTCCTTCTTCCCTTCTTTCGTTTTAATGGCGATGCTGGTCTTAGGACTGTCAGCGCCGACATCTCTAGAGACGAACAAATACACGTGGCCACTAATAGCCTTGTATGTAGTGAGCTGGGTTTATCTCCCAGTGCTTCTCTGGATAAACTTAGGAAGGCCACCATTAACTGGATTCTTCAACCCCTAGGTAATTGTACCTACGACAGATATTTGGACAAAAAATTCTGGCTGGATGCCAGTGATCGATTAATGTACGAGGGCAAGGCGCCGGAATTTTCTGAGACCAAGGCTGCTAGGATGCCCGCTTTTTTTGAGCACTCGAATGCAAACCTCCCACAATATGCTTGAGGCTGTACTTGGACCTCGGGTAGATGACAAGATCCTTCAAGAGATGGAGAAGAATTTCCCCATCGTTAATCCTCACCCTAAAGAAGAGATCACAAGTATAATGTACAAAGCAGGTCAGCGCTCAGTAGTAGAGTGGCTTGTTAAAAGACTCGAGGAATAAGTAATGGCTAAAGATTGGTACTGGGATCAGTATGATCTAACAAAGTCTGGAAGTGAACTCGACATAACTAATGACGAGTTCCTTCAGCAACAAGACATGACTCGCGATGAAAGAAATAAACTAGAAACTAAATTCATCGATGAACTATATGGTACTGACCAAGCTCAATGGGTTTACCCTGACCCTGCTTATGCAGGTCAAGAGAGACCAGGTTTACCTCAACCAGGAGACCGAGGACCAGAAGGTACTGGTGTACTAGGTTATCAAGGGAAAGGAGGTTGGCAAAACTATTTTAAGAATGAAGGAGTTGCAACATGGGGTTTAGATTTAGTACGTGTTGGCGGAGAGAATTTAGAAGTAGGTACTACTGAACATTATGAATGGTTAACTAGAGGAGAAGTTGACTGGGCTCATTATCAAACTGACAATGCATTCAAGAAAGCTTTCAATGATATGAAAGGTGACTCAGAAGCATGGGATACTTATGGTAACCCTTCTGATATTGGATTCTTAACTGATGATGAGTGGACAGATCAACAGAAAGTTAGTTTCATTAGAGATGCTATGGACTTCAGTGCTACTAAATCTGAAGCCGGTGAACCTTGGAATGATCCTGATAATAAATGGTACATTCCAGATGACTTTGATAATAAGTACACATCTAAGTACCATCATGAAGGTGAGAACAAAGGTCAACCTAAAGATCCTGAAGCTGTTCAACCTTATGAAGCAAGTCCTTTGTTTGACCCAAGTTCAGATTTAATTCAAAGTAAACTTGTTGGAGCTGATGGTAATCGTATGACTATCCGCAAAGATATAAGTACTCCATCAGATTACGGTGGTCCTAGAGATGTAGCAGGTACTGCATCTAAAGCAGGTATAACATTGAAGAAAGTAAACCCAAAACGCCCATCTAATATCCCAGCACAATGGGGCAAAGTCGGAGGTAAAAAGTAATGGCATGGCAACCTAATTTAAGTTACGGTATCAAAGGCGATATGTTTGGTCAACGTGATTACGTTGGCAACTTAAGAGAGATATGGGAAGCTGATAAAACTCCTAGTGCTGAGAGGCAGAAGAAGTTAATGCAAGCCCGCCGTGATATGTTATCATGGATCAAAGATAATAAAGATAAAGTTCATGCTCAAGGCCAGCCAGGTATATCTGGTGGGTTACATGATAGAATAACTCAAGGTGAATTAGCTTGGGATTGGACAGGTACACAGCATGAAAATGCTGAGATATCAGAGCAAAACCGAGCACATTTTGGACGTAGTGATGAGCTAGCAGCTAGAGCAGCTGGTCATAGTTGGACTGATATACTAGGTTTCTTAGATGAAAATCCTGATAGATTAGGCGAGACAAATGTTAAAGGATCTGGTGGTCTCTATGATGAGATCGCTGGTCATGCTAAATTAGAGAAGTATGATACAGATATTGATAGTAAGTTTGATGATCTAATTGAGACTTGGGGTACATCGTTTAGTGACCTGATGACTGACCAGAGTGATTTCCAACAAGCTCAACTAGACTGGCAGAAAGATGAATCTGCTAAGGCGAGAGCTCATGAAATAGCTATGTTACAGGAGTCGCGTAAGGTAAGATCAGCTACTCCTACTCATGTAAAAAATCCTGTTAGTCAGTTAGCTATCGGCCCAGGTAAAGTAGCAGCACCACAGAGTGCATCTTCTTTAGCTAGGAAACGTTTAGGTTCAGCTCCACTCGTAACTGGATTGAATATAGGCTCAACGAAAAAAGCTACAAACATTAAGTAATGACTGCAAAGAAAAGATATGATGCTCTCAGAGGATACCGTTCAGAGTATCTAAACAAAGCGGATGTGGCGGCTAGACTAACACTTCCCTATTTAATTCGAGATGAAGAACAATTCAGGGGTGGCACCCGTGATCTAGAAACACCTTGGCAGTCAGTAGGCGCCAAAGGTGTAGTAACTTTAGCAAGTAAACTTATGCTGGCTCTCATGCCAGTGCAAACAAGCTTCTTCAAGCTACAGTTAGATGATTCACAGTTGGGTGAAGAGATCCCTGCAGAAGCTAAGTCCGAATTAGATTTATCCTTCGCGAAGATTGAACGTACAATCATGGAAGCTATCGCAGCTTCTGATGATCGTGTTGTTATACATCAAGCTCTTAAGCATTTGGTGGTAGCAGGTAACGCTCTAATCTTTATGGGTAAAGATGGGTTAAAGCTCTATCCATTGAACCGTTTTGTTATAGATAGAGATGGTAACGGTAATGTCATAGAGATCGTCACCAAAGAAAAAATTGCCAAAAAATTATTAGCGGATCAGGTGCCTGACATTATTGAAGAGATGCAGGGCATAGATCCAGATGATGACAGAGAAGACTGTGATGTTTATACACACATCAAACGAGATAACAATCGTTTCCTCTGGCATCAAGAAGTCTTCGATAAAATTATCCCTAACTCTAGGGGTAAGTCTCCTGAAAAAACTAACCCTTGGATTCATCTAAGGTTTAATACAGTTGATGGGGAGAGCTACGGAAGAGGTCGTGTCGAAGAATTCATCGGCGACCTGAAAAGTCTTGAGGCTTTGTCCCAAGCATTAGTAGAGGGCTCAGCAGCTGCAGCTAAGGTTGTGTTTGTTGTGTCACCTAGTTCTACCACTAAACCACAGACCCTTGCCCAAGCTGGTAACGGGGCTATCGTCCAAGGACGTCCAGATGATATAGGAGTTGTGCAAGTCGGTAAGACTGCTGACTTCGCCACAGCTTATCAGATGGTAGGACAACTAGAAAAGAGATTAGCAGAAGCTTTCCTGATTCTAAGCATCAGGCAGTCAGAACGTACAACCGCAGAGGAAGTACGTATGACACAGATGGAACTAGAGCAACAACTTGGAGGTTTATTCAGCCTACTTACAGTTGAGTTCTTAGTACCATACTTAAGTAGAAAGCTCTCTGTTATGGAGAAGACAGGACAGATACCTAAGCTACCTAAAGATATAGTTAAACCTACTATCGTAGCTGGTGTCAATGCACTAGGTCGTGGTCAAGATAGAGAAGCATTAGGTCAATTCCTAACTACCATCTCTCAGACTATGGGACCAGAAGCAACGCAACAATTCATTAATCCAGAAGAAGTAATCAAGAGACTAGCTGCTGCTCAAGGTATTGATGTACTTAATCTTGTACGTTCTATGCAGGAAATACAAGGTGAAGCACAAGCTCAACAGCAACAAGAGATGCAGCTTGAACAAGCTAAGATTGCTACTGGTGATCCAATGAATGATCCAAGTAAAAACCCACAATTAGCGGAGGCACTCAGTGGACAAGGTGAACCCATCCCGCCCGAAGCGGGTCCGGCGTAAGAAAGTCCAACCACCTTTGAGTAAAGAAGATAAGGAACTCTTCTCAGAAGAAGAGAAACCTAACAAGTATGCTCCAAAGATGCGAGTTGGTAAACCAACAATTAGTACACCTGGTAAGAAGGTTACTCATGTTGGTCTAGGAAATTTAGAAGTTATTACAATCAATGGCAACACTAACATACAATCCTAACGAGCAAGCAGAAGGCGAGCTTAACGCAGAAGAGAAAGAAGCTCTAGAGGTTGGCGAGAAACTAGCTGAACAACAAGGCGAGTTACTTGCAGGTAAATTCAAGGACGCGGAGGAACTTGAGAAAGGATACATTGAACTTCAGAAGAAGCTTGGCTCTCCGAAGGAGGAAGCTGAAGAGGAAGTTACTGAGACCAAAGATGAGAAGGTAGAAGAGAAGAAGGAGGAGAAGGAAGAAGAAATTAACACAGCATTTCTAGATACTCTATGGGAAGAAGGTGTTAAAGGTGAGTATACACAGGATACATTAAAGCAGTTAGCCGGCATGGATGCTAGGGATGTTGCTCAGATGTATCTTAAGTATAGATCAGATAATCAAGAGACTGAATCTGAACCTGAATCTAAAGGTCTAACTCCAGATCAAGTTACTAAGCTGAAAGGTATAGTAGGCGAAGACGGTGACTATGAGAAGATGTTAGAATGGGCAGGCAGTGCATTACAAGAAGATGAGGTTAAAATGTATGATGCGGTCATGGATAAAGGTGACCCTCTTGCAGCCTTCTTCGCAGTACAAGCTCTTGCTTATAGATTCAATGATTCACGCGGAGTAGATGGACAGATGCTACAAGGTAAAGCACCTGTTGATAAAGGTGATGTATTTAAAAGCCAAGCTCAGGTTGTTAAAGCTATGAGTGATGAGCGTTATGATAAAGACCCTGCTTATCGTCAGGAACTATACGATAAACTAGAACGATCCAATATTAATTTCTAACTATGGCAGACGCAACCATGTACGATCCTAAGAATGTCTCTGGGATCACCACCCTTTATGTAACAAACGATGCTAACGCACCAATCTATAAGCATCCATATCCTACTGGAGAGATAGCAGCCTTTGATGGTTTCACTGGAGGCTCAGGCTACTCAGCAGGTACAGTAACACCAACAGGTGGTACAGGTACTGGTGCTACTGCTACTATTACAGTAAGTGGTGGTGCAGTTAACGGTGCTACCATTGTAAACAAAGGTAGGAACTACACAGACAACGATGTACTAACAGTACCCGGCGGTAACGGTGCCGGAAGGATAACCGTTAATGGTGTTAGCGATGGTCAAACAAACGCTGAACTATCACCACATCAAGATACCTGTGCACCAGGTACATTATCCACTAGCTCTTGGTAATTATTATGCCTTACGGCCCTGGAACATACGGCACCAAAAAAGGTCGCCCACCTAAAAAAGGAACTAAAAAGAAATGACTACAGCCTCACTAACTAAGCCACAAGAAAACTGGCAAAGCTTTTGCGACTGGGTTACTAGCACTGATAACCGCCTCTACGTGGGGTGGTTCGGTGTGCTTATGATACCCGCACTCTTAACCGCAACAACTTGTTTTATTATCGCTTTCATAGCCGCGCCGCCTGTAGACATAGACGGCATCCGTGAACCAGTATCAGGAGCATTACTTTATGGAAACAATATCATATCTGGAGCTGTTGTACCTAGTAGCAACGCTATTGGGCTTCACTTCTACCCCATCTGGGAAGCTGCTACGCTTGATGAGTGGCTCTACAATGGAGGACCTTATCAGCTCATCGTCTTCCACTTCCTTATTGGCATCGCAGCTTACATGGGACGACAATGGGAACTTAGTTATAGACTAGGAATGAGGCCGTGGATTTGTGTTGCTTACTCAGCTCCCATCTCAGCAGCCTTTGCTGTCTTCCTCATTTATCCGTTCGGACAGGGAAGTTTCTCTGATGGTATGCCGCTGGGCATATCAGGAACGTTTAACTTTATGTTTGTCTTTCAAGCGGAACATAATATCCTTATGCATCCTTTCCATATGTTGGGTGTTGCGGGGGTATTTGGTGGCGCTCTGTTCAGTGCTATGCACGGATCGTTGGTCACCAGTTCCATCATTAAAGAAACAACAGAAAATGTATCACAAAACTACGGGTATAAGTTTGGTCAAGAGGAAGAAACTTATAACATCGTAGCTGCTCATGGATATTTTGGGAGGTTAATCTTTCAATATGCTAGCTTTAATAATAGCCGTGCTCTTCATTTCTTTCTTGCTGCTTGGCCCGTCACTTGCATATGGCTTACCAGTATGGGAGTCAGTACCATGGCTTTTAATCTCAACGGTTTTAACTTCAATCAATCAATTCTTGATTCCAATGGAAAGGTGGTTCCAACATGGGCTGATGTGCTCAACCGGGCTAACCTAGGATTCGAAGTTATGCACGAGCGTAATGCTCACAACTTCCCGCTAGATTTAGCGTGATAATTTGGCGG
>VTLG01012466.1_pt1 | contig 15800 bp, 17 predicted proteins | sample 4694571 | NCBI WGS metagenome assembly VTLG01 (sample SAMN12604809, study PRJNA352737) | marine metagenome | biome: ENVO:00000447; feature: ENVO:00000209|ENVO:00000569|ENVO:01000036; material: ENVO:00002151; isolation source: viral sequences binned using virsorter ...
CAAATAGCACTGTTTTATTTTTTACAAGAGTACAAGCAGCAGTTGCTAAATTACTAAATCAAGCTATAAATTTAAGTGCAGATTCTAGATCACAAGGCAGAGCAAGAAGTTTTATAGCACAAAATCCGAATAATGCTGCTTTTAGAGATATTACAAATGAAATTAATGAACTTGAAAAAAGTGTAAGTGGTAGAGGCAGCAAAAACATAACAGATAGAATAGATGCTTTAAAAGAAGAAAGAGTAAAAATTGCTGAAACCATTCTTTTAGAAAAAGATAAAGATCAAATACGAGCAAATACTAATAAATTGATTACTGCTGGATTAGGCAAACTAGAAGAAGAAAATCAACTAAGTCGAGCTATTATTGCAGGTAAAGAAGAAGAGTTTTTAATTGAACAAGCAGTTAATGCTGAAGTTGAAAAATTAAATTTAACTAAGGAAAAAATAAATAAAACACAATTACAAAGAATTAAAGATGGTGTAATAATAAATAGAGATTTAAAAGAACAAGCTGAACTTGCTAAAAAAGTGAATGAATCTTTTAAAAAACTAAAAGATACAATTGCGATAGATATAGGAAACGGAATAAAAGGTTTAATAAGAGGAACACAAAGTCTAAATGATGTTTTAACAAGTGTTCTTGATAGGATAGCTGATGCTTTCTTAAATCAGGCTATTTTTGGTAATTTTGGAGGAGGCTCAGTAACAGGAGGTATTCTTGGAGCTTTAGGTTTTGCAGCAAATGGTGGACCAGTAAAAGGTGGTAAACCTTATATTGTTGGTGAAAAGGGTCCAGAATTGTTTACACCAGGAGTTTCTGGTAACATAACTCCAAACCATGCTCTTGGAGGTTCAACAAGCGTAGTGGTCAATGTAGACGCTTCTGGATCATCTGTACAAGGTGATGACCAATCTGCTAACCAACTAGGTCAAGTAATAGCAGCAGCAGTACAGGCTGAAATTGTAAATCAAAAAATGGCAGGGGGTTTATTGAGTTAATGGCTTCTTTTCCAACTACTGTTAATCCAAGCTATGGGACAGTAAAAACATCAGAACCAAAAATTAGAATTGCTAATTTTGGATCAGGATACTCTCAACGGTCTACTTTTGGAATTAATCAAAATTTAAAAGTATATAAATTTACTTGGCAAAATATATCTGAAACACAGTCAGATGAAATAGAGACATTTTTAGATGCGAGGGCGGGTGTCGAAGCTTTTGACTATACGCCACCAGGAGAAAGTGCCAGTAAAAAACTTATTTGCAGGGATTGGAACAAAACAATACCATATTTAAATAGAGCTACAATAAATGCAACATTTGAGGAGGTGGCAGAAGCATGACAAGTTCACAAATATCACCAGCATCAACAAAAGTCAGTGAAGAAATACAAAAGTTAGAACCCTCTGCGCTTATTGAATTGTATGAATTGACTTATACTGCCACTGTTAACGGTATTGATACAGTAATTAGATATCACGCTGGGACAAATGAACTAAAAACTAATATTGTTTTCGGTGGCAATACTTATTCTGCTGTTCCAGCACAAGTTACTGGGTTTGATAAAAAAACACAGGGAACATTACCAAGACCAAAATTTACAGTTTCTAACGTAGATAATGGCTTATCTACTTTTATACAGCTTTATAATCCTTTACAGGGTCAATTACAAAGGATACAGACATATAAAAAATTTCTTGACGCTGCTAATTTCACAAGTGGTACTAATGCTACTGCTGATCCAACAGCCATAGTAACGACAAATGATATTTGGTATATTGACAGGATTAGTGCAGAAAATCCACAGTTTGTTGAATTTGAATTATCACCTAAGATTAATTTACAAAATCTTAGAATACCTAGAAGGCAGATAACAGAACATTGCCCGTGGGAGTATCGGGGAGAAGAGTGTGGTTATACAGGCAATAGATGTTTTACTGTTGATGATGAAAGAATTACTGGCGGAACATTAGCATCAAGAAAGGCATTAGATAAATGTGGTCATAAATATTCAAGCTGTCTTAAAAGATTTCCAAAAGGTGATGGTGGTACAGAAAAAAAACCAAAACCTTTACCTTTTGGTGGTTTTATTAATGCCAGAATACAGATTTAATGACTTTCAAAATAGCAGCAAAACAACACGCATTAAAAGAAGCACCGAAAGAATCTTGTGGGATTGTTGTAGATAATATTTATTACCCTTGTCATAATATTTCAGATACGCCAGAAGATAATTTTGCAATACATCCTAAAGATTTTCTTAGAGCAAGATCTAAAGGCAAACTTCAATATATTGTACATTCTCACCCAACAGGCAATCCTCCAAGTGAACCTGATATAAATTCTTGTAAAGCTACAAAGTTAAAATGGTATATTTATTTAAATACCTTAGACGAATGGTTGATTATAAATCCTTAGTTGGTAGGCAATGGCAATATGGTGTTTTTGACTGTTATAGCATTGTAAAAGATTATTATGAATTACTAGGAATAAACCTGCCAGATTATGAAAGACCAAATGATTTTCAAACTTGCAAAAGTATTTTTTTAAATGATGCTAATAAATTAAATTTTAATGAAATAGATATTAATAAAAGAAAACCAAATGATGTATTAGTAATGAAAATATGGACAAAAGAACCAATGCACGGTGCAATTCTGTTAGAAAACGATATGATATTACATCAAAAATTTGAATCTATAAGTTGTTCTGAATATTATAATCACTATTATAGAAAGAGAACTGTTGGGTGCTTTAGATATGCAGCATAAAATTCTGCTGCTAGATGAATTAGGTGAGAGATGGGGTAAAACTCATATCTACCATAATTTAAGAACACCAGCGGACGCATTAAAACTTTTATTTATAAATTATCCAGATTTTGCTGAACATTTGGCAATTTCACATGAGCAAGGTATTGCATATCAAGTAACACAAGTAAGTCAAGACTTAAATTATGATGATCTGCTATTACCTTTAGGTCAACATGATTTAGTAATTACACCTGTGATTACTGGTAGTGGTGATGTTGGTCAAGCATTGCTAGGTGTTGGGTTGATAGTTGCCACTGGAGGTATTGGGTCAGTTCTTGGTTTAACAAAAGAAGCTGCTACACTTTTTGGCAGTAAAGTTTTAGGAAGCGCTGTTGGAACCATAGGAGTGCATTTAGCTTTGAGTGGTGTTTCTAATATGCTTGCACCGCAGTTATCTTCTTTTGATCAAAGTATAAATGTTGGTGCTGGTGGATATCTCAGTGGTCCTGTTTCAATGGAAAAAGGAGCAGATGGAACGCAAAGCTACGCATATAGAGGTGCAACAAATACTGTAGGTATTGGTAAAACTATCCCTGTAGTTTATGGACAGGCTTTAGTTGGTAGTCATTTAATAAGTTCTAGTATTGAAGTTATTGATACAAGTGAACCATTGATGGAAGCATTTGAAGATCCAAGTCCTGACACTTGTAAAGTAAATGGTAATTTAATAGATATTCATAATAACGAACTGTTTTTATATGAGGGTATAAAAGTTACAAGAGTCGATTTAAGTAAAAAGCAAACGGATTATAGGGGTGTACGTAGAGCTATAGATAAAACATCAATAAATCTTATCAGTAAATCAAAACAGCAAATTTGTGATAATTTTAGAATTGACGAAACTGGGGCTTTTGCTTCAGAAGATATGATGATAATGATTGATTTTAAAGGCTTACATGATCGTATCGGAGATGCCCGATCAACTTTAATACATGGTTATATTACATTTAAAGTTATTGTAGAAAGTAGTGATGGAGATGATACTTTTTTAAATCAACAATTGACAGTGCAAGGTCTTATGGCAACAACTCAAAGAGTAAGATATATTTTTGGTTTTGATCCTGTACCTAACCCTGCAAATACTGACAATTTAAAAGTTTTTATACAAATAGTTGATAAAGAATGTATATTAACGAAAACACAAATGTTCATAAGACGTTTGGGTTATAAATTTGTCAATAACAACATTGAGGTCTAAATAAAATGTCATTAAATTCTAGAAGTGTAATTAAAATAATTGACCTTTTATGTGAAGGACCAATAGAAGGTGTTGTTGATGGTAGGCAAGGAACTTTTTTAAATGAAATATCTGTGAACGATTTAGATGGTAATGAAAATTTTGATAAATCCCAAGTGGGACTACAATATAGACGAGGCACTAAAAATCAAGGAATAATTAGAAGTCATATTGGCGGTAATTCAAACATAATAGACATAAGTCAAGAAGTTGGTGAAAATTATAATGAAGTTTTAAATGCTGGAAATCTAGTAAAAAAAAGAAATTATGGTGGTGGTGAAGTTATTACACAAATAACAGATCCTGATACAGATTCATTTCAAATTTTATTTACTATACCAGCATTATTTTGTCAGGGGATGGAGGGTGTTGGAAGAGGTGAACTTTTTAATGCCACTATAAGATTAAGAATATTTGTTAAAAATGCAAATTCTGGATACAAGCCAGTTGATAAGCGTGATATTACAGGTATATCAACTTCAAACTATCAGTTTATAACTAAGGATATAAAATTAAGAGGCACACCCCCATACAATATAAAAGTTCAAAAATTTATATTAAAAAACAATCCAGAAAACGACTATGAAGTGCGATTTGATCAATTTGAAGAAATAAATGAATTAACACCTTTAGAAGGTAAAAGAGCTAATCGTTTGATTTTTACGTCACTTATTGAAAGGCAAAATATACGCACAGGATATCCTTATACAGCTTGTGTAGGAATGAGTTTATCAACTGAAATATTTCCAAGTTTACCGTCAAGATCATATCTTGTAAAAGGATTAAAAGTAAGAATCCCACATAATGCCAGAGTTAGAGATGATGGTAGTCTTGAATTTAAAGGTCTTTTTAATAATAGATTACCAAAAGTAAAACAATGGACAACTTGTCCTGTTTGTATTTTTTACGATATTTTGACTAATAAACGTTATGGATGTGGTAATTTTATAGACGCATCAAATCTTAATTGGGTTGATTTATACGAGTTAGCTCGTTATTCAAATCAATTAGTAGATATTCCTGGTGGAACAGAGCCACGTTTTGCAATAAATACAGTAATTGGTTCACAAGCAGAAGCTTATAAAGTTTTACAAAATTTAGCCAGTGTATTTAGAGGTATGACTTATTGGGGATCAAATACTGTAAATGTGGTTGCAGATCATGGACAGTCACAAAATATAAGTGATTCAACAGATTTTCATTCACAACACGAAGATCAAGATCCTGTTCATTTGTATAGTAATTCAAATGTTATAGATGGTGTTTTTTCATATTCTGGTTCTTCATTAAAAACAAGATCCAGTTCTGTCTGGGTAAGTTATAACGATCCTGAAAATTTTTATAAACCAAATGTAGTTGTGGTTGAGGATTATGAATTAATCGAAAAGTATGGTTATAACATAAAAGAAATAGTTGCTTTTGGTTGTTCTTCAAAATATCAGGCTCAAAGAATGGGACAATGGGTGCTTAATAGCGAAAAATTAGATGGTCATACTGTTAGCTTTACAACTGGTTTGGATGGTTTGGCTGTTTTGCCTAGCCAAATATTTGCGGTTTCTGATGAAATGAGGGCTGGTGTTAGATTGTCAGGTCGTGTTGGTTCAGGTTCTACCACAAAACGTGTTGTCACTGATACGAACTATCTTGCAAGTTTAACGAGTAGCCCAAGTGCTGATCCAAATAATCCAACATTAATAAGTGTAACTTTGTCAGATGGTACAGTAGAAAAGAAAACTATATTAGAAATAGAAGATGATGGCAAAATAAAAGTACAAGGCAATTTTACTTCTTCACCACTGCAAAATTCTGTTTATATTATAGAAAGATCAACAATACAATCTCAAAAGTTTAGATGTATTGACGTTAAAGATAACAATGACAGTACATATACAATTACAGGCTTAGAACACAATGATTCATTGTATGATGTTGTTGATAATACTACAAATAACAGAGCAAAATTAGAATATCAAGATGTTACTGTTCATAATGATAGAGCATTTATACCAGAAGATTTAAATGTTGAAGCTTCATTAGTTCAACAAGAGACTCAACAAACAACAAGAATACGTTTTAGTTGGTCAAGAGGTATAAACGCAAGCAATGTTAGATTTATTGTTAGATTTAGAATTGGAGATCGTAATAACCAAACAGTAAATGTAGATGATACTATTTTTGAAATTGATAACGGTAGGCATGGGCGCAAGTATTTTTTTGAAGTTGCAGCAGTTGGTTCAGATGCTTTTGGCAGTAAAAGGTCAAAATTTGCAAAATTTAATTCTGGAAACGGATTTGTTTGTCCATCAAGAAAATCTTTACAAAATGTACCTGTACCGACTCCATTGCCCTGATGAGTATTCAAGTTACAACTACCAATGAAATAATTTTAAAATGGAGAATCCCATCAGACTACAGTGGCAACCCTGAAGAATTAACAGCAATCATAAGACATTCTTCAAAAACTGATGGCACAGCAGTATGGCCTGACTCCACATTTTTAAGAGAGGTTACAGCAACAACAGATTATGTAATGATGCCACTGATGAATGGCACATATATGGTTAAATTTAAAGATACTTTTGGAGATAAATCACCAGATTCTTTAAATCATATTATAAATATTCCTGATGAAAGACCAAAATTTTTAGTACAGACCCGAAGAGAAGATCAAGACTCACCACCTTTTCAAGGCCAACAAAATGATGTATATTATAATTCTCAATATGATGCTTTGGTTTTAAATACTGATGATCTTGTTGATGATAAGGCAGATTTTGAACAGGGATATTTAGGAAGCATAGATTTTGGTGGAGAACTTTTAAGTTCTGGTGAATATTTTTTTAAAGATAAACTTGATTTAGGTGGTATATTTACAGTTGAATTTAAACGTGTGCTAACAACACGAGGCTTATACCCAAACAATACGATTGATTTACACTTTACAAATATTGATGAATGGACTGATTTTGATGGTTTGATACCTGATGAAACGAACTGTGTTATGTTATTTAGAAAAAGTAATGATGCACCAACTGTTGATGAAATAGAAGATGAAAATGCAGAATTTGTATTATTAGAAGATGGCAACAAATTCACACAAGAAGATACGCAATCGTATGATGATGACTTTGTGCCGATGGAAAATGGTAGATTTACAGGAAGAGTGTTTCAATTTAAAGCAGATTTAAGTTCAAACGCTAAAGATCAAACTCCTTTGGTTGATGAGTTGGGTTATCAAATATTTTTTCCAAACAGGATTGAAAGTTCATCTGTTACAACTGGCGGTGCAAATCCAAAAGTGGTAACTTATGACAAAGCCTTTTATCAAACTCCTAATTTAGGCATAACTGCTAGTAATATGGCTACAGGGGACTATTATGTAATAAGTAGTGAAAGTCGTACAGGCTTTTCTATTACTTTCTTTAATAGTTCAAATGCAGCTATTGATCGCACATTCTCATTCCAAGCAAATGGCTTTGGTGCTGAAGGTGCTTAATCTTTCAAACCCATTGGTATAACTGACTTATGGCAACACACGATTATAATTTAGCAAATGCTTCGGGAGCCAGCTTTAGGGCAGATTTAAATAATGCTTTACAGGCAATACTGACAAATAACAGCAGTGCATCTAGCCCCTCAACAACTGCTGCGTATATGTTCTGGGCTGATACTAATACAGGAATTTTAAAGATTAGAAATAGTTCAAATGATGCGTGGGTAGAATTATTACAACTTGATGGAACATTAACATTAGAAGATGGCTCTGCCAGTGCTGTTGCGCTTGGTTTCAGAGATGAATTAAATACTGGTATATTCAGTTCTGGTGCCAATAATTTTGATGTTTCAATAGCTGGTACAACAAGATTAAATATAAGTGCATCAGGAATTAATATCACTGGAACTGTAACTGATGATGGCGCAACCCATGATGGTGATGTCCTCTTTACTGGTGCGGCAGCTAATATACTTTTTGACAAATCAGAAGACGCACTTAGATTTAATGATAATGCCAAAGCTGTATTTGGAACGAATGGGGATCTAAAAATTTTTCATGATGGAGGCAACTCAATAATTAATGATGGTGGTACAGGCGATTTGCTTTTACAGTTGGGTAGTAGTACAAAGTTCAGCTTGAATAGCAGTGGGGCTGAGGTACATGGAGATATTATTATTGCAGATAAAATAATTCATGATGGAGATACAAACACTGCTATAAGATTCCCTGCCGCTGATACTGTTGCAGTTGAAACTGGTGGCAGTGAAAGATTCAGAATTGATGGCACAGGCGTTGGCATGGGAACTGATTCGCCAGCAGAAAATTTACATATTAGAGCTACTTCAAATGTAGGAATAAGATTGGATGATAGTGGTCAATCTTATGGAAACATTATTTACAATAATGGTTCAAACTCAGTTGATGCTTTAACTATTGCAGCAGATGAAGGTAATACACAAGCTTCAACAACCATGAGATTCAGAATTGATGCAAGTGAAAAAATGCGCCTCGATGATTCAGGCCAATTAGCTTTAGGTGTGACCAATGCGTATGGCGCAAAGGTTCACATTCATGGTACAAATACTGAATTAATACGTCTTTCTGCCCCCGGCGATGCAAGTAATGTAAATCAATTTGGTATAGGATTTGTTTTTAGTGCTGCTCAAACTCATCCAGCAGCACTTATAAGCGTATTAGAGTTTGATGCTTCAGATAGTAGAGGTCACTTAGTATTTGCTACAAGAGGATCAAATAGTGATTCCGCTCCAAGTGAAAGAGCTAGAATTTTAAATGATGGCAGTTTTTGTATAGGAGATACGGCTGCTGGTGCAAGGCTTCATGTGAAAGGTAGTGGAAACGGATCAGGTGCTAGTGCATTTCGCGCTGAAAATAGTGACAATACAGAATTGTTTTTAGTTAGAAATGATGGAGGTATTTTTACAGGTGCAGATGGTGGTTCACCACTTAATTTTACTGGTGGTTCTGCTAATGTTCATATAGATTCAAATGCAAGATTAAGAGTTGTAAGTTCTTCAAAAAGATATAAAGAAGATATAAAAAACGCTTTATGGGGTCTTGCAGAAGTTTTAAAATTAAGACCTGTTACTTTTAAATATAAAACGCAAGGTGAAGATGAAAAGGATAAAAAATATGCTGGATTTACAGCAGAAGAGGTACATGATTTAGGTCTTACAGATTTTGTAGATTATAGAAACAATCGTCCAGAGTCTATAAACTATCCGAATATGGTTGCATTAATGGCAAAAGCAATACAAGAATTAAATGCAAAAGTTGCAGTGCTAGAGGCAAGTTAGTATTATTAAATAAACAATATTATTATGGCAACTACTACTTGGGAATTATCACAGGTTGACTTTGACGAAAGTGATGGATTTTGTCATACCGCACATTGGACTGTTACAAGAGTTGATGGAGACTACACTTGTTATCGTTATGGATCGGCTGGTTTGACAAGACCTAGCTCTTTGACAACAAGAACAGATTTAAAAACAGCAGATATTCTTGCTGATATAAAAGCAGTTTTAGGAACAGATCAAGTTACTGCTTTAGAAAATGGTTTAATTGCTGAGATAACTGAACAAAAAACACCAACGCAAGGGTCATTTGTGCCTTCTAACTAGTCTCAAGTTATAATATATTTAATTACATAAAAACCATGACTAATCCTATTGATCTTATTGAAACAGAAATTCAAACATTACAAGAACAGTTAGATATTGATATAAAAAAAGTATCTTTATTACAACAAGAAATTAAAGATATACAACAGCAAGCACAGACAGCAATAAATGAAAAGCAAACACAGATCAATAATGCAACCCAGCCTATTATTGAAAATCAAGGTTCTTTGAAAAAATTAAAGGAATTAAAAAACAAATTAGAGGGTAAGATAGAAGCAGCAACCGACAAATAAATGGCTGATAGGAAAATCACAGCACTTACTGAATTAACCGCACCAGTAGCAACTGATGTTTTTCCTATAATTGATGTAAGCGAATCTGCAAACGCTAATAAAAATAAAAAAATACAATTAACAACAATACTAAAAGGAATACCTAATGGTAGTGTTTCTGCCCCTAGTGTTGGTTTTATAGATGACACTGGTACGACAGGATTATTTAGGGTCACTGATGATGAGATCGGTATATCATGCAATCAAACACAAATAGCTTCATTTGCTACTACTGGTCTTAAGTTAGGCACTGGAACTGCCGCTGCACAATTACATTTGTTCAGTACAGATACAACCGATCAAGTCATTATTGAAAATACAGATGCCGGTGCTGATACCGCACCTGATCTTGTTTTATTTAGAAACTCAGCTTCACCAGCTGATAATGATAACTTGGCTAATTTAGTTTTTAGAGGTCAAGATGATAATGGTGATGCTGTTGAATATGCCACTATTGCTGCACAGATAGCAGATGCAAGCAATGGTTCTGAAGACGGCATTTTGGATCTGATGTCAACCGCTGCTGGTACGTTAGCTTCAAGAATAAGATTAAAAAGTGAATTTGTTGGCATACATGAATCAGATCCTACATTTCCATTGCATTTATCTACTGCTGATACTACAGCAGGGTTTTGTATAGAAAGTAATCTCAACTCGTCTGGCAGTAGTGCTGATATTTTGTTATTTCACAGAAGAGGTGATTCTGGTGCTGGTCAGGATAATGATGTTTTATCAACAATAACTTTTCAAGGGAAAAATGATGGTGCTAATGAAACTGATACTGTTCCGGCTGGTGTTGAATACGCTGCTATTGAAGCTGTAATTGTTGATGCAAGTGATGATACTGAAGATGGCAAGTTAAATTTAGAAGTTATGGTAGCTGGTACATTGACTTCTGTACTAGCAATAGATTCTAATGGAGCCACTATTGTAGGGTCAATTGTTGTTTCAGGAACGGTTGATGGGGTTGATTTAGCTGCAAGAGATACTTTGTTTGGAGGATTAACTTCCAGTTCTGGGGTATTAACTAACGGAGTAACAGCTACAACACAGTCTGCTTCAGATAACTCTACAAAGGTAGCCACAACAGCCTATACAGATACAGCAATAGCAAACCTAGTTAATTCAGCACCATCAACATTAGATACACTTGGCGAGATTGCCACTGCTTTAAATAATGATGCTGCTTTGAATACAACACTAACAAACTCAATAGCAACCAAATTACCTTTAGCTGGTGGTACGTTAACTGGAAATGTTACTCATAATGACAATGTAAAAGCAATATTTGGTACTAGTGGAGATTTAGAAATTGTACATGACAGTAGTCATTCAAACATTAAAAATATAACAGGTAATTTTAGTATTCTCAGTGACACAATATTACTAAAAAACGCTGCGAATAGTGAAAGTTTTATAAGATGTCAAAATAATGGTGTACAACTTTATCATTCAAATTCACTTAAATTAGAAACATACTCAGGTGGATTTAATCTTACAGGAAAATTAAATGTATCAGGTGATATTGATATTCCAGACGATTCACAACTACTAATTGGAGACTCGGATGATTTAAAAATTTATCATCAAAGTAGTAACAATACCAGTTATGTACAAAACACAACTGATAATGATTTATCAATTATTAATTTGGGAACAAATATTTATATTAAATCTGCGGATGGAGCAAAACGGGCAAACTTTATAAAAGATGGATCTGTGGAGTTGTATTTCTCAGGAACTAAAATGCTTCAAACACAGTCTTGGGGTACTCATGTATTTGGAAGTTTAGTTGCAAATGGTGATGTAAAGGTAAATCTAACTTCAGGTAGATTAAGAATTGGAGTAAATGATGAATTTACAATTCGGCATAATGCTACAAATTTAATTGCAGAAAATACGGTTGGTAATTTACATATAAGACCTAAAACTGGAGAAGAGGGAATAAAGCTAATTCCTGATGGGGCTGTGGAATTGTACTTTAATAATGTGAAGAAGGTAGAAACATCTGCCGATGGACTAGATTTCCCAGACAACAGCAAGTTGCAATTAGGAGATTCGCAGGATTTACAGCTATATCACGATTCAAATAACTCTGTCATAGATAGTAATACAGGTGATTTTTATATATTAACTGCTGGTGCTTTTCTATTTAATACAAATAATAAAGCTGCTATTAAATGTGTTGCTGATGGTGCTGTGGAATTATACTTTAATGGTATAAAGCGTTTTAACACAACAGCCGATGCAGTAGATGTACATGGACATTTAAATTTAGGAGCAAATACTGACGATAAAAGGTTACGCTTTGGAATAAATAATGACCTCCAACTGTACCATGACGGGCAAAATTCTAATATTGATAATAGTACTAATACACTAAAAATAAAATCCGATCGGATTCGTTTAAATGATTTTACTAATGACCATCAAATGGTACACGCTGTAGCTGATGGTGCAGTTGAACTATATTTTGATAATGTACAAAAACTAAGAACCACTAATTCGGGCATAACGGTGTCAGGTTCAGTAACTACTGAAGATATGAATATGTCTAACCTAAATGGAACTGCTAATGAAGTAGACAATACGAAAGGTAGCTGGTCAATACAAGAAGGTGCTGATGATTTATTTATTATCAATCGTGTAAGCGGTAAGAAATATAAATTTAATCTTACAGAAATTAGTTAGGTTTTCCTGTTATTTGACGAGTCATTATTCCTAATGTGACATAGAGGGGAGTGATTCCTATAATAATAAGTAATACAAGCAGTTTCATCATGTTAAATAAAATCTCATCTGTATTATCTATTTTATCTTTTATCATTAGCGTCACAACTATTGCTGCTGGATATGCAGGGTATCGTTACATTACAAGTCCACAATTTGAAGCAATGATGATGGAAAAAATAATGGGGTCTGTAAATAAAATATTACCTAATCAAATTGATAAAAAATTACCAAAAGTTACTGGCCCTATGTTGCCTTTATGACAGATTTACAACGTACACCTAGTCGTATAAGAACACGTTTTATAGCTGTCTTGGCATTGATAACATCAGGAATTACTTTTGGATCGGGCTTTATGGTGTTTTTGTATATGAAAAGTCCAGCGTTTGAAAATCAATTATTAGGGCAGGTAATGAAACACATGGATTGGATCGTAGCTGATGAGTTTGAAAAACAGATAAGAAAACTAAAACCAAGACCTGTAGCAGATGCTAAAGATCCAAATAAATGGTTTTGGGATTATATAGAGCAAAGAAATAAAGAGTATATAGAATGGGAAACAAAAGGTAAGTGGGAGCAATAAATGATATTTAGCTTTTTTAAAAAATTAATTAAACATTACATAGACAAATTAGTTGATTGGATGCGAATGCTTAAGTTTGATTTAGAACTAGAAAATGAAATAAAAGAATTTCACAAGGATTGGCTAAGAGAGAATGCAAAAGAAAAACCTAAAATAAAAGAAGTTGGAAAGTTTGGAGAAGATGGCTGGTCTATTTCTATCGGAGATATAGATGACGAAGATACCAAAGATTGAAATAAAAGAGGTTTACGTTCCAAAGATTAGAATATGGGAAGTACAGCCACCAATATTAGATATTATTTATAAACCAGTTGTAGATATCCCAGGATGTGTTGATGCTCATAGAAATAATCTGACAGGACTTATAAACGAGGATGAACTGGGCACATATCAAGCCTGTGGTACGTTTAATATTCCTAGCTTTGAACCTCTTGAATATAACCCTGCAAATTTTATATATACCGCACCAGCAAAGCAGCAAGAACAACAGCAAGAACAACCTTCGCAACAACAAGCAAAAATTCCAGAAAAGAAAAAAGATGAAGAATTAAAAATAGATCCATGCCCTCCAAAAAATCCACAATTTAGACCAGGCGATTACAGAAATGATAAAAAAATTGAAAGGTTGGTAAAATGGGAAAGATCCCCCACAGATGGTATTACTTGTGTCGGAGTCTGGGAAAAAGTACCATTCAGAGAAAGTTTTATTGGTACGCCTCAAACGCTTATTTCAACTACTGTGTTGGGTGTGGTTGCTGGTAGCTCTGCATTATTGGCTCCTCTGATAAAAAAGGTGATTTCTGAAATATTTAAAAAGATAAAAAAACAACTGACAAAGAAAAAAGATAAGGTAGAATAGTACATAAGCAACTTGACCCATTATCATGCCATTAACTTGGCCTCTGCTCTGATGGATAGATCAGTTGCTTTTAAGCATCGCTTACTTGATAGCCTCTACTCCAACGAGTAGGTAGTGAGCCCAAGGCCGATGCTTTTTTTAGACAAGTGAAAACCCGTAGCTTGTCTATTCTAATTTATGAGTGTGCGGTAATACTTGATTTTTAACTGGACTGACAACTACATCTCGACATAAATCTGCATACTTACTGTCTGGTGAAAATGATATTCCTTTAATTGCTAACTCTCCACAATTTTTTAAACGTGCCAGTTCATAGTTTAATCTTTCCTTAGATAATATTTGACTTTGTATTTTTTCTTGGGTCGTTGCAGATTTTAAGCACGCATCTTGAAATCTATTGTCTAATGGAAAAGTAAATGTTAATGCTGCTCCTACATTCAATCCTAAAGAATCTTTGTTACCACTATAGTTTTGCTGATAATAAAGAATCTTACCAGGATTTATTAGGTTGCCATCTTCATCAACACTTGGATCGTAGACTGGCGTTTCGTATGTGTAATCAAATGGTCGCTTTTGATTAAATGTAGTGGTGACGAATGGGCTAAATGACATTTGTGGGCCTTGACATCTAATACCATTACCGTAGTGATTTTCTATAGTATTTCCCTGCAATATTTGTGTAGCCATATTAGAAACTGACCCACTCGCACTAGCTTGGGGTGCTGCTGTCGATGAGGTATTAGCAAACGCTGGACTCCCAAATAATAATCCTATTACTGCGAGAATATTGTAGTTGTATCTGTTACGCTTTCTGACTGGATCGTGCGTGTTACATCTGAAACTGACTGCAAACCAGGAGGCGTGTAAACTTCTGTAAATTGAAAGGCATCTCCAGGCTTTTTTAGTGACCAATTTGGTTTTTCTCCTAATTCTAAACCTGTCCATGTGTAAGTCGTACCATTTATATTTTCAGTGACAGTTGCATTTGGAGCAGATATAGTTTTTCCATCATGCTTGATACCTGATCCTGTAACTGAATATGTGTACCCAGAATTATAGTTTGATGTTCGTATAGTCTCTGTAATATTTGTTGTGGTTTCAGTTCTTGAAGTGGAGCTACCCTGAGTGAAGTTAGGAACCACAGGCACAGCGTAGACAGGGCTAGATATAAGAAAAACAAACGGAAGTGTCCTCCACATCAGTCAATGGTTAAATCGGTAACAAACGAACCAGTAAGCGTAACACCTGTACCAGTTCCAGGTGTAAGAGTTATTGTGTGATTATCTAAACCAACATCTGCTGTACCAACACTTGCTGACTCAGTTGAGGTGATATTTGAAAAGTTTGGAATTTCACCAACTGTACTAGCTGCTGAAGGTGTTTGGTCTCCTTCTAAGTAACTGGTTGCGAAACTGAACGCTTCCCCTGCTGTCGTTTGTGAAACTGAATCTGGAAAGGTAATTGATGGTACGCCATCTGTGGTAGTTCCAAAGCCACCAATACTATTTGCATCATCAGAATCCAGCGTGGTTACACCACTACCTGAGATACTGTATGAACTAGAAACTTTCTCGGCAATACTTCCAGCCGATACTGCTTCAAGCTGA
>VTLG01015623.1_pt1 | contig 15800 bp, 24 predicted proteins | sample 4694571 | NCBI WGS metagenome assembly VTLG01 (sample SAMN12604809, study PRJNA352737) | marine metagenome | biome: ENVO:00000447; feature: ENVO:00000209|ENVO:00000569|ENVO:01000036; material: ENVO:00002151; isolation source: viral sequences binned using virsorter ...
ATGCTCCTGGGGGTTCATGCGTGTTTTATGAGGCGGTGAGATCTTACGACAACGCTACGAGGACACGCTGAGTTATTTTAGCACGGATATAAACTTCGATTTATTATTGAAATCTCAATAAATAACAAAAAATTGGATTTTTGGTTCTTGCAACTACCGTTATGTACTGTTAATGTAGTTTCATCTTACGACTGAAACCGGCGTATACACCGGTGGAGCTACAATGTCCCAGGAAAAAATCGACGAAAGTCGACATAACGCTAGAGTTGCGTTTAACGATAACTCGCTCTCAGGCTCGATTGACTCTGAACCCCCATCTTTGATTGGTGGTGGTGGTTCCATATCAAGTAAGTTGATAAACAAGTCAATTGACTTACCACCACCACCAATCAAAAGAGATTTTTGTCGCAATAGGTCCTGCGAATCACCCTGGACTATCCACTACGACAAAAAAGCCATCCAGCAACATATACGTTCTTGGTTCACTGATCCGAAAGGATTGCCCTATGGAAAATGGGCTTCAATCGTCAACGTTTTAGGCATCGAAACCGTTAACGAGATAATCCAAGTCTATAAGATCAAGTTCGAACAAATTGAGGCAAAAGGCGAGAAAGTAAAAAACCGAGCCGCTTTTTTTACCACTTGCCGCCGATCTGTTGAAGAAGGCATGGAAGCGCGGGAAAACCCCGCGGACACAGATAAGGCTTGGGAAGCGCTCAAACCCCAGAAGACACCCAGAAACGATAGTTCCAAATACTTAGACGAATATAAACGGCGTCGAGGCGGTTTGTGATTATGTTAAATCCCTTCTGGCCCCGTTGCCCAAGGCTACATCACGGGATCATGGTTTCCGATCCGTGCCATCAGGGGCGGGCGGGCTTCGAGTGGGTTTGTCGGATTTGCGGCACTCGCCTTTACGGTAACGCCCAGGGGCAAGCATTGCCGGCAAGAATAACCTATGAGCAACCAGTTAATGCTAACCATGGCAATCACAGCGGGAAACCGAGGGAACGCCGACAGGTGGGGGCGAAACATAGTGAACCGTGTCAGTGCAAAAGGTGTCTGATTTAAATAACCAGGGCCGCAATGCGTTAAAAGTTCTTGATCTCTTCTGTGGAGCCGGTGGTGCCGCAATGGGCTATCACCGTGCTGGTTTCGAGGTTGTAGGCGTCGACAATCGGCCGCAGAAGAATTACCCCTTTGAGTTCATCCAGATGGACGCCTTCGAAGCTCTGGAAAGATTCGGCCCACATTTTAACGCGATCCACGCAAGTCCACCGTGTCAGGCATTTAGCCAGGCGGTAACTATTGCAAACCGTAAAAATCGACCGAACCTAATACCCTCGATTCGGAAGGCATTAATCCACCTGAGCATCCCTTACGTTATCGAAAATGTGCCGACCGCGATCGATTATATGCATGAACCAATAACACTATGCGGATCGATGTTTGCATTGCCTATTCGCCGTCATAGGCTATTTGAGTCGAATCTCTTAATGTGGAGGATGCTTTGCTCCCATAAAGAGTACCCCAAGAAATACGGCCCAGCCTTTAACAGGGTTAATCGTTTGAGGGTTCTCTCTCTATCCGGGGGGTTCCAGGTCGGAAACATCGCAATCGAAGAACATAGAGCGGCGATGGGGATCGATTGGAATATGAATAGAAAAGAACTAAGTGAGGCCATCCCCCCGGCCTACACCGAATACATCGGGAAAGCCCTGCGTGAGACTCGATTTAAGGCCGTCTAGAAACAAAAAAGAACCCCCAGGTGTACCGCCTGGGGGTTCTTTAGTCTTGCTACAGGTACATGAAGCTCAACTACTTTATTTTACCACGTTAGATTATGTTATCCATAACTCCCGAGGCGTCCGGGACCAAACTCAGATAGATTAGCGTGGTATCTAAGTTGGAATGTCCGAGCCACATTTGAACCGTGTTGATCTGTACGCCCTGGGCTAACCAGTGCCGCGCCGCTGAATGTCTGAACGTGTGAGGCGTAACCACCGTTTCGACTGGCAACGCCTTATCCAATATGGCCCTAGCACGAGCCCTAATCACCCATTCATAGCCAGTTTGCCGAGAGGCTTTAAACCCTGAACGCTCGACGATAAATAAGGGGCTTTTTCCTTTGGCGCGTATATATTGGCAATGTTCCTTCAAAGTCCGGACAAGCTCCGGATGCGCCGGTACAAACCTTTCTTTATGCCCTTTGGCGTTTCTTATATGTATCTGTGGCCGATCTGTCTGAAATCTTAAATCACGTGCTTGCAGATCAATGGCCTCGGAAACCCTCAGACCCGCTCGCCACATGGTAAGCATAAAATTAGCCGCCATTCGGGAAGAATCGGCGGCATATTCAATCAGTATCTCAATCTCTTTGGGTTCTAAATAATGGGGTAATTTAGTCCTTACATTTTCCTTGGGTTTTTGTAGGGTTTTGGGCATATCTCTCCTATTTTGTTAGGCATGATTTCCCACCGCTACTCTATTATAACCTTACATTTTGACCCATTTTGTTAACTATTAACTATGGCGTTAATTTCCTCATCAGTTAGACCTAAGGCTGAAAGTTTTTTCCGACCTGAGGCACGCGCGTCTGCTACTAGATCAATCTGGTGTTTGGTAGCATTATGTTTTTCTATAACGGCTTCAATCGCTAGCACGTTTGCATGGTCAGGTACGCTTAAAAATATTTCGTCTCCGATCCCTTGGACTCCCATTTGTGGAACAAAATCTCCGGACGATCCATTGCGTTCTATTGGGCGCAAGTCGGGAACACCAGCTATTAACTCGTCATGCAATAAATTTAAGTTATTGGGAATAGTAAAATTTAAATTCTTCATTTAACCTACCGTTTTGGTGGCCCAGAATTCGGGGCCTTCTTGGGCGTTAGCTTCAAGGTTTAGCGAACCTCCGGACGCTTGCCTAACTTGAAATTCTATATAATCATCTTCTGCAAAATAATGCCCAAATGGAATTGTCATATTCACCCCACCGGTGGCCGGGGCTGGAATCTCTAAGCCGCATATGATCACAGACCCATTCAGAAGAACCCACATTTCTCGTTTACCGGTAGTACTGCTTCCCCATGCAACCGCAGCTCCTCCAACATAAAATCCCGCAGTATTAAAAGTTATACGGCTGTTATTCGTGCTGTTATCGTGCATCGAATCAGTATCTGTTCGTTCAGAATTAAGCGACACCACGACTACCGTATTATTTGCAATTGAGATGTTCGAACTGTTGTAAACACGGCAATAGATTCCTGAAGGCCCGGCTACCATCCCGTGGGTATGGTCCCGTCGGGCCGCTACTGTCGCGGATCCTGCGGCGGCACTCGCAGAATAGGCGATAGTCGTTGGGACAGTTGTATCAAACGCGAGTAAAGTTGAATTACTAGAAACCGCCGTGGGCGCGGCTCCTGCACTATTAGCAGTCCCAAGCGTAAATGCCGGAACCGCAAGATCGATTAATCGAGGTATCGGGGTGACGTTAATACTCATTTAGCCTTCATCCCACCAATTAATCGGAGTTTGTGTAACTACAGTGGCATTATCTAACTGACTGGAATAATTTGGTTTTGCCCCAGTGAAACCTCGGACATACTCGCCCAAAACGTCTCCGGTTGTAGTGAAACCAAACCCAGAGTCTATATTTACAGCTCTAAATTGTTCTTTTGACGATAAGACCGAGATATCTTCACCGGATATGATGATTCCTTCTCCACCCATTGGGCCTCTAACATCTTGGACGGCCAGGGTTGGCAGAAAATTAGCTTGCCCGATGGCCGCTGGTTCATCCCAGACGGTTGCAGGGATGATGTCAACTTTAGGCGATCCCGAGAAATTAGGGTTAATTGGTGAAATGTCGGTGGTACTGTCTGCGGGAATGCTACGAGCAACGGTAAATTCCAACTCTGGTCGATTAGTTCCACCGGGATAAACTCCGATATCTTCATCGGAAGAGGCCCCGCGCGGAACGTTAGTTCCTGGGATCTGTGCCATTTCGCCGCCCTGGTTAAAGAAGAAGACCGGGTTAGCTGGCGCACTATAAGCCTGGAAAGGCGCATCAGGAGCCGTACCTTCTCCGGCGGCCATCATTGCCGCGCCCGTCAATTGGTCTACCTGATCGTCCTGGGAGCCGCCTTGATTCCTTAAAAAGAATAAAGCCGCCGCTCCAAGTCCTAGCATTAAAAGCATGTTGTTATCTGGCATCTATCCTTCATCCCCCCAAAAGTCTATTCCGTAACCCGTACCTTCGCCGCCCATATAACCCGGAACGCCGAGATCAGACGGTTGCATTGACTGTTGTTGTCGCTGGTTTGGCCGTCTCAACAAAAACAACGCACCAAACAATAAGCCGAGTAAAAGCATATTATTGTTCATTAAAAAATCCGTCTGACCGCCCCTCCAATCTGGCCGGGCGCATCTTGAACGTTATATTTCGGTAGACCTGGAAAATCAAAAGTCGTGGTGTAATCCAACCAACTCTCATCTTCTTCTTTTAGATTAACCAACGGTATCTGATCGTCTGTAAACGGAAGGTCATATGTAGTCCAATATTCGGTGCTTGTCGGGTCACCTTGAATGCCACCAGTTAACTCATCACCTGCCCTGACAACCGTTTTGCCTGCGCCGATCACCGGGTCAACTACTTTGCCAACGTCGGGAAAAGAAGGCAGATTGTTCAAGCCCCATTTACTCAATAAGACTATCGCGCCAAGTCCTATAGCAATAGCGGTGTAATCATCTTGGCTCGGCATTAACTGTATAAAGTCCTGTAGCGTGTGTACTCGCTTTGTGACATCGGAGGACTGGACAAGTTAACGCTAATTTCGTTCGCCGCAACGTTTGTTGCGTCATTGTTGGTGATCTTGAAAGACCAGACCGGAGATTCGGTGTCGGACCATATAACCCCGGCGGGAAGTTTAGCGAAGTCCTGGCCGTTTATCTGAAGATCAACGTTCTCTCCGGAGTTGTTGGTAATAACGATGTTCATCATCGGTTGGTACTTCCGCGCTTTAGGAAATTGTGCTTCAACCAAAACGTATTGAAACGCCCCGGCCGCGATCGCACCCAGGTTCATAAAGAAATTGGGCGAACCGTCCCGAAGAACCGTCAACGCTCGTTGTTCCCTTAGATCCACAGTTGTAAATCTCATGTAGCCTACCTGAGCCTTGATTTAAAGGGGTTTAAAGTTTGACAGGGAGCCGAACCCCGGCGGCTCCCTGCATTACTACTTAACCTACAAAGCAACCACAACGGTTAATCGTTGTGAGTTCTTTACTGAACGACGGTGATCCCCAAGGAAAAATTACATTGGTCAACTGTCGTTGTTGCGGATTGGGTCTTAAAGTGCAACTGAATCAGGCTGTCCTCACCAGCGGCGATGGCCGTCTGTAAAGGTAGTGGCACTTTGGCGTTTATGTCCGTCGGTTGGGCCGTGGTTAGGGTAGTTGCGGTCACTGTGTGCATATTGGCCGTATTGAATTCTGCAACAACAACCGAGTTAGTCCTGGTCGCGTTGGTGACGCTCAATCGGAGGATACCGTCTTCAAAGCCTGTGCCAGCGTCGATAGCGGCGAACCAGTTAAAAGACTGGTTCCTCTGTTGGTTAGGATCGCCATAACCCCAGTAGATAACTTGCTGGGCTGGTACTGTCTTTTCCCAGATAAGGGTGAAGTTCCCCCCGGCGGAACCAGCCTCTACCAGCGCGGCTACCTCAGCTGATGTGTCATAAGCCGCGTCACCGTCTACTACGGTTACAGATGCGTTATATGAACGCAATTGACGTGGTGCAACTTGCATAGTCATGATTTCAAATTCCTTAAATCAGATTGATTGCGGGTTGTTTGGATTGGGCTCCGTTTCCGTTGGCCCTTGCTCCACCAAGTTGTCCAAGTCCCAAACCTCTCATACCTACTGAACCGGTCCGGAACCCTGCATTAACTGCGATCATCGCGCCGAGTTGGTTTTTGGCTACGCTGGAAGCTAGGGCGGCCGATATTGCCCCTCCGATAAGTCCGGATCCCGTAAAGGTGGATACCGTGTTATAGACAAGTCCTGCGATTACACCGGCCCCGTAATCCATAAGGCCAGATTGAACGCCTCTTACCGTGGGAACGCCGATTTCTGCGGCCATATATAACCCTCCGAAAATTAGAAGGTCAGCGCAAGAAATCAGACAAAAAAATAGATCAGTGCAAGACGTATTTCGGCGTCTGGTTCCCTGCACTGACCTATATATCCGAGGGGGATAAGGCCCCCGGTTAAAACCATTTTAAATAAGTACTATCCAGTTTAGCAACTATGTTTGGGTCGGGTGATGGGGAGCCGCTATCGGCGCATGAACGGTAATTTCCGAACCATGTGCGAAAGCCACGAAATGATACGGCGGAAGATTCCGAACCGTATCACCGAGGTCTGGATGCAAGCTATTAAGATAGGCATGATCATTTTTCCCAGGAATTGTAAAAAAGAAAACCACATCAGCTAACTCGATAATGTCTTGATGAAATTGAACAGGCCGTCGGGCTACCACCCCAAAACTTATATTCCAGTGCCGCTGATAGTCCACCAGATCGTTGACCATTTTCGGTAATCGTGTTGGCTTGGGTAAGATGTAGCGGTTGGCCTCATCTATTACAAAGAGCTCTGGTTTCCAAGTCTCGCCAACTCTTCTCGTGGGAAACATGGTCTTGTTATCTTCTACGACCTTTATTCCCTTAATGACTGCGTCCTGGATAACCTTTTCTAGTTCTTCTATGCTCGTGCGATCAGTGGGCGTATATTTGTTATATCCGGAGTGTTCTTTAAGTGGATCGTATATCAAATGATCCGGCGTAGACTGCAAAACGCTTTTAACAAACCAACTTTTACCGGAGCCGCGTAATCCAAATACGGCCCACCCCTTACTCGCTAAGTCCATCGGGATTTCCTAACAGATCGGGCAGTTCTTTTTCTATAGCTCCGAGGATCATTCCCTTATTGGTTCTAGCAAGCTCTAGCGCCTCTTTCATAGTCATATCTTCTGGAAGTTGCGCAAGCCACCCCAAAGCCTTGGAATAAACCTTAATCGGCTCGACAGTGGTTTGTTCCTCTTCAGGTTCTGTTGGTTTCGGTTTGGGTTCTGTAACGTCAGTGGTCACGACGGACGGTGGTCGGTAAATATCTGCCTCTATCACTTGGCCCTGGGGAAAGAAACCGCCCTGGTCTTGTTGCATCCCCGGCATATCCATCCCCCTAAACTTAGCTATCGTCATACCAAACCGGTCAAAAGAATCATTAAATTGGTTTGCCAGGTTTAACAGTCTTTCGACAGTGTTCAACATATCGCCGATTCCCCCCAGGGGAGACGGTCCACCCGCCGCACCGGGAATATTAGCTATAGCTTGTCCGGCTTCCATCAGACCGCCAAGGTTTGCCTGGGTTAGATCTAACGGTATCGGGTTTTGCATGGTCATTATGTAAGGCCGTCCCAATTAAGCGATTCCTCACAAGTGGGGCATTGTTGGTCGTTAAGAGTTACGGTTTGTTTGCAATTGAGGCAAAAATAATTCGGCGGTTCTTCGCCGGTGAAATCGTCAAGATGGGGGGTTAGTTCCTGGATCGGTTCAACTGTAGTAACAACGCCTATAGGTTCATTTGAAAACCCCTCCGGAGAGGAGATTGGCCCCGGAGGGGTGACGATGGGAGCGGTTTGGGAGACTTCTGCTACTGCGTCTGGCTTAAACTCGCCCAGGCCGTATAGCTTACGTTGGCGGATCGCATTTGCAGTCATAGAATATTCTTTTTTGCCGTTCTTTCTTTTCCTGGGGCCGCTATTTTCAGCCATAAAACCTCAAAAAAACCGGGGGCTCACCGCCTCAACCTGACCCGACACCCTCACAACACAAGGTACAGGCCCCCCCGGTAAGGCATTATGCCAATCGTTAATAGGGTTTAGCAACATTTGACTAACGTCTCGTTAATACAATGAAAAACCCCCAGGAGTACATGCTCCTGGGGGTTCATGCGTGTTTTATGAGGCGGTGAGATCTTACGACAACGCTACGAGGACACGCTGAGTTATTTTAGCACGGATATAAACTTCGATTTATTATTGAAATCTCAATAAATAACACAAAATTGGGTTTTTGGTTCTTGCAACTACCGTTATGTACTGTTAATGTAGTTTCATCTTACGACTGAAACCGGCGTATACACCGGTGGAGCTACATAATGGCCCAGGAAAAAGTCGGCGCGAGTCGACATAACGCTAGAGTTGCGTCTAACGATAACTCCCTCTCAGGCTCAATTGACTCTGAACCGCTATCTTTGATTGGTGGTGGTGGTTCCATATCAAGTAAGTTGATAAATAAGTCAATTGACTTACCACCACCACCAATCAAAAGAGATTTTTGTCGAAATAGGTCTTGTGAATCCCCCTGGACCATCCACTACGACAAAAAAGCCATTCAGCAACATATTCGCTCTTGGTTCACTGATCCGGAAGGATTGCCCTATGGGAAATGGGGTTCAATCGTTAACGTTTTAGGTATTGAAACCGTTAACGAGATAATCCAAGTCTATAAGATCAAGTTCGAGCAATTACAGGCAAAAGGCGAGGAAGTAAAAAACCGAGCCGCTTTTTTTACCATTTGCCGCCGATCAGTTGAAGAAGGCATGGAAGCGAGAGAAAACCCGGCTGATGCGGAAAAGGCTTGGGAAGCTCTAAAACCCCAGAAGAAACCTAAAGACAATCAGTCTAAATACGCATTCATGAATCGGCGAAAAGGTGGTTTGTGATTATGTTAAATCCCTTCTGGCCCCCTTGCCCGAGGCTACATCACGGGATCATGGTCGCGGATCCGTGTCACCAGGGACGCGCCGGTCATGAATGGGTTTGTCGGATTTGCGGAACTCGCCTTTACGGTAACGCCCAAGGGGAAGCATTGCCTGCCAAAATAACTTATGAACAGCCAGTTAATGCCAACACTGGGAACCACACCGGCAAACCGAGAGAACGTCGGCCAGTGGGGGCTAAACACAGTGATCCTTGCCATTGCAAAAGGTGTCTGATTTGAATAACCAAGGCCGCGTTATCTCGGTATTTTCTTGTCCGGAACAATTGACCAGAGTCAGGCTAGGTAAATTGGGTTTACGCTACGACCAAATCGTTAGTGTTATGTATACAGAATCAAAAGATTACCGAGGGAACCTCACTGCAAGACCGTTCTATTCTGTTAGTGAAACTGATAATCAGTACGAAGGATTTTTCGATTTTATAGCTCCCTATTCTCATCGAACCTCCGAAATCGGCAGATGCGGTTGTCTTTCAGGTTTAGACGGTAAACGTAGGAATTCATGTAGAGAATTTGGAATTTTTAAAGGAACACCAGAAGAATTAAAAAATAGTCCCGAATTAACTCGGGAAGGCGAGCTAAGATTAAAATATCTTGATGATATGGACCTTAAAGAAAAAGAAAGGAAAGAAGTAGCAAGAGAAAAAGCAAAAGAAAAAGCACGGGAAAAAGCACGGGAAAAAGCCGAGAAAAAACGAAACGTGTTAAAACAATATCGGCCCCCAGGTGATTTACCTATTGTTATTCTTGGCCCAGAAGTCCCGGTTGGTTTTTACAGCTAACCTAAAACAAAAAAGAACCCCCAGGTGTACCGCCTGGGGGTTCTTTAGTCTTGCTACAGGTACATGAAGCTCAACCTCTTTATTTTACCACGTTAGATTATGTTATCCATAACCCCTGAAGCGTCCGGAACTAAACTCAGATAAATCAGCGTCGTGTCCAAGTTGGAATGACCAAGCCACATTTGAACCGTGTTGATCTGTACGCCCTGGGCTAACCAGTGCCGCGCAGCTGAGTGTCTGAACGTGTGAGGGGTCACCACTGTCTCGATTGGTAAAGCCTTATCCAATATCGCTCTTGCCCTCGCCCTGATCACCCACTCATAGCCAGTTTGCCGGGAGGCTTTGAACCCTGAACGCTCCACGATGAATAAAGGGTTTTTTCCTTTCGCGCGGATATATTGGCAATGCTCTTTTAAAGTGCGCACCAACTCCGGGTGAGCCGGAACAAATCTTTCTTTATGTCCCTTCGCATTTCTGATGTGTATCTGTGGGCGCTCTGTTTTAAATCTTAAGTCTCTGGCTTGAAGGTCTATTGCTTCCGAAACCCTAAGACCGGCCCTCCACATGGTAAGCATAAAATTAGCCGCCATTCGGGAAGAATCGGCGGCGTAATCAATCAGTATCTCGATCTCTTTGGGTTCTAAATAATGGGGTAGTTTAGTCCTTACATTTTCCTTAGGTTTTTGTAGGGTTTTGGGCATATCTCTCCTATTTTGTTAGGCATGATTTCCCACCGCTACTTCATTATAACCTTACATTTTGACCCATTTTGTTAATTAGGGATTTTATCGTCATCAGCGATCTGGTCGATTTGACTTTTATTTACAGGTTCAGTTAATACGATATTTTTCGCCGTCAATTCTTCGTTATCGTCTAACCTCATCACTTGAACTATCACGTGTGGCAATGGATCAGACGGGCGAACCTGTGCACTTGTATCTTCCAAGATTATTGGAATATTTAATGTTTTCGCTCTTTCGTTGTGGTCCGTTTGGTGTCGTGCTTTCACATACCAAATGTGCATATTTAAACCTACGTTTTCATGATGTACAAAATCGCGTAGAAGGGAGGCCGGGAATCTGAGGTTGAATGCACACTGTGCGCGTTCACGTTACTCCCGGTATGTGCGCTTGGAGTTCCGCCGCTGATGGCATCAGTAAGACCTAACGCCTTGGCTGTACTACTGCCAGTTAAAGCCACGTAGCCTCCCATAGATTGAGAAGCACCCTGTCCAAACGAGTCCGGTGCTTGCCAGAGCGTTGTCCCGCTCATATTTACCAGGCCTCGATGTTGGTGGGTGCCTAACGCGTCATGCGCACTGGGCTGCGTAACCGTGTGATCTGAATGATTGGCGGGTGCCGCTGTTGCGGACCCGCCCGTGGCGCCCGCTTGTACGCCATCCGCGGCACCCTGAACGAATCGAGTCCGCAAATCCGGCGTTGAGTTTGCACCATCACACAACACCCAGCCGCTTGGGATGTTGGCGATCAATCCATGCCACATCGCAATAGTGCCTGATTGCACCAATAGCGACGGGTTGGTAAGTCTTGGAATAGGAGTTACGTGTATGGACATTTAACCTTCGTCCCACCAATTATTACCGCCCGCCCAGGGGGGAGTCTCACTAACTAGAGTAGCGTTGGTTACTGGCCCCGGTTTTGTTCCGGTGAACCCCTGCACATATTCTCCTAACACTTCTCCGGTGGTAGTAAACGAAAAACCGGTGTCAACATTTACAGCTCTGAATTGTTCTTTAGATGAAAGAACAGATATATTATCGCTCAGAATATTTATTCCAGACCCCGCGGTGTCTTGAATAGCTAATAAAGGCATAAAATTAGCGTTAGCAATCGCTGCTGGTTCGTCCCAGATCGTTGAAGGAACAAGATTTGCTGAATCCGAACCTGAGAATACAGGATTAATAGGCGATATGTCAGTTGTACTTGGAGAAGGTACAGACCTGGCCACTGTAAATTCCAATTCAGGCTGATTGGTTCCACCGGGGTAAACCCCAATATCCTCATCGGAAGATGCCCCACGCGGAACGTTAGTCCCTGGAATCTGTGCCATTTCGCCGCCCTGGTTAAAGAAGAACACAGGGTTAGCCGGTGCGCTGTAAGCCTGGAACGGTGCGTCAGGCGCTGTGCCTTCACCTGCCGCCATCATAGCGGCTCCAGTCAATTGATCCACCTGATCTTCCTGAGAGCCGCCTTGATTTCTTAAAAAGAATAAAGCGGCCGCTCCAAGTCCTAGCATTAATAACGTGTTGTTATCTGGCATCGTTAACCCTCGTCCCAAAATCTATCAGCGTTTGTTTTATCCGACGCGCTTTCTAATACTTTCTCAGCCCCGGCGAACCATCCGTATAGCCAAGGGTTAGTGAACCAATCGTTGGTCGCTTGTCCCGCTACTCTAGCCGGTGCAGTTGGGTCCGGTGTACTAATTACCGGCGGGGTTGGAACCGCCCAGGAACCGCCTAGACCCGGAGCCGGTGATATGGTCGTTGGTATGGGCAATTGGTCATCTTCTTCTGGAGATTCCCACCAAAGCTGCGGTGGTGGGTTTGGTGAACCGCTTTGATCTGGAGCGTATTGCCCGGGATTGATATTAAACAAACCTTCTCCAAACTCTCTCGATTCCGGAAGGATATTTAATTTATCCAGCGGCACTTTAGGCAACGACCATTTACCGAGCAACACTAACGCGCCCAGGGCGATAGCTATCGCCGTGTAATCGTCTTGACTTGGCATTAACTGTAAAGAGTCCTATAGCGTGTGTACTCGCTTTGTGACATCGGAGGGCTCGATAGGTTAACGCTTATCTCGTTTGCCGCGACGTTGGTCGCATCGTTGTTGGTGATCTTGAATGACCAGATTGCCGATTCGGTATCTGTCCAGATAACCCCGGCCGGGAGTTTGGCGTAATCCTGGCCGTTAACCTGTAGATCAACGTTTTCACCAGAATTATTGGTGATCACGATTGACATCATCGGTTGATATTTTCGGGCCTTCGGAAATTGGTCTTCAACCAAAACGTATTGAAACGCCCCGGCGGCGATCGCGCCCATGTTCATAAAGAAATTGGGCGAACCGTCCCGAAGAACCGTCAACGCTCTTTGTTCGCGTAAATCTACAGTTGTAAATCTCATATAGCCTACTTGAGGTGCGATTTAAGGCCCTTGAAAGTTTGGCAGGGGGTAATAACCCTGTTACCCCCTGCATTACTTCTTAACGTATAAGGCAACCACAACGGTTAATCGTTGTAACTTCTTTACTGGACAACGGTGATTCCCAGGGAAAAATTACATTGGTCAACGGTGGTCGTGGCGGATTGTGTCTTGAAGTGCAACTGGATCAGGCTATCTTCACCGGCAGCAATGGCTGTCTGCAAAGGAAGCGGCACTTTAGCGTTGATGTCTGTTGGTTGGGCCGTTGTTAGGTTGGTGCTAGTCACCGTGTGCATGTTAGCCGTGTTGAACTCTGCAACAACAACGGAGTTGGTCCTGGTCGCGTTGGTCACGCTCAGCCGGAGAATACCGTCCTCGAAACCAGTACCGGCATCGATAGCGGCGAACCAGTTGAACGACTGGTTCCTCTGTTGGTTAGGATCGCCATAACCCCAGTAGATAACCTGCTGGGCTGGGACTGTCTTCTCCCATATGAGGGTGAAGTTCCCACCGGCTGATCCGGCCTCGACAAGCAGTTTATTCCTATATTTCTATAGGCCCGGACTATATCTTCATCCCTTAGGGATGGTGGACGCTCTAGCCTGTTATTAAGGGGACTTTACCCCTCAGGTAGTCTCTGAACCTTCCCCCGGTGTACCGAGGGCTTGGCTGCTGATTGGCATATCCTCTCGGACTTAGCTTTCCAGCAATTCATCCACTTTCACCTAACCATTACTGGTTAGGGGGCCCCTATCGAGCCGCGACCTCTGCACTTGTGTCATAAGCTGCGTCCCCGTCCACTACGGTGACTGATGCGTTATAAGAACGCAATTGGCGTGGTGCTACTTGCATCGTCATAGTTTCAAATTCCTTAGATCAGGTTTATTTTTGGTTGCCCGTTAGATTTAGCGGCGGCGGCGCGTCCCCCACCGATCTGTCCAAGACCTAGCCCGGCCATACCGACTGAACCCGTGCGGAATCCGGCATTCACGGCAATCATGCCGCCCAGGTTGCCTTTAGCAACGCTTGAGGCGAGAGCTGCTGACACCGCCCCCCCAATTAATCCACTGCCCGTAAACGTGCTGACCGTGTTATATACGAGCCCTGCGATCACTCCTGCTCCGTAGTCCATTAATCCACTTTGAACGCCCCTGACTGTGGGAACTCCGATTTCTGCGGCCATATATACCCTCCGAAAATTAGAAGGATCGCGCAGGAAATCAGACAATAAAAAAGGCCCGTGCAAGACGTTTTTCGCCGTCTGGTTCCCTGCACGAGCCTATATCCGAGGGGGATAAGGCCCCCGGTTAAAACCATTTTAAATAAGTATTATCGGGTTTAGCAACTATGTCTGGGTTGGGTAATGAGGAGCTGCTATCGGCGCGTGAACGGTAATTTCCGAACCATGAGAGAAAGCAACGAAATGATGCGCCGGGAGATTCCGAACCGTATCGCCCAGGCCACTGTGCAAGCTTTCAAGGTACGCGTAATCATTTTTGCCCGGAAGGTGAAAGAAAAAAACAACGTCAGCCAACTCGATCAGATCAGTGTGAAATTGGACTGGCCTACGGGCCACAACGCCGAAAGAGACGAACCAGTGGCGCCCATAGTCCACCAGATCGGCAACGGGTTTAGGTAATCTTGTCGGTTTTGGGGCGATGTAGCGATTCGCCTCGTCTATAACAAAAAGCTCGGGCTTCCAAGTTTCGCCAACTCTCCGAGTTGGAAACATGGTCTTGTTATCTTCAACGACCTTAATTCCCTTGATGACTGGTCCTTCGATAACTTTTTCTAGTTCTTCAATGCTCGTGCGATCAGTGGGCGTATATTTGTTATATCCGGAGTGTTCCTTAAGCGGATCGTATATCAGATGATCCGGTGTAGACTGCAGAACGCTTTTAACGAACCAACTTTTACCAGAGCCGCGTAATCCAAAAACCGCCCATCCTTTACTCGCTAAATCCATCTGGGTTTCCTAGCAAGTCCGGAAGTTCCTTTTCTATCGCTCCGAGGATCATTCCCTTATTCGTCCTGGCAAGCTCCAAAGCTTCTTTCATAGTCATATCTTCCGGAAGTTGAGCAAGCCATCCAAGAGCCTTTGAATAAACGTTTATCGGTTCGACAGTGGTAGGTTTCTGATTAGGTTCTGTTGGTTTTGGTTTAGGTTCTGTAACGTCAGTGGTTACGGTGGACGGCGGCCGGTATATATCGCCGTCTATCACCTGGCCTTGAGGAAAAAAACCGCCCTGATCCTGTTGTAACCCCGGCATATCCATTCCTTTAAATTTGGCTATTGTCATTCCGAACCTGTCAAATGAATCATTGAATTGGTTTGCTAGGTTCAACACTCTTTCCACCGTGTTTAACATATCGCCGATGCCGCCCAGGGGAGATGATCCCCCTGCCGCTCCGGGAATATTGGCTATCGCTTGCCCAGCTTCCATCAGACCGCCGAGGTTTGCCTGGGTTAAATCTAACGGTATCGGGTTTTGCATAGTCATTATGTTAGGCCGTCCCAGTTTAGCGATTCTTCACAAGTAGGACATTGTTGATCGTTAAGGCTTACGGTTTCTTTGCAATTTAGGCAAAAATAATTCGGCGGTTCTTCGCCGGTGAAATCGTCAAGGTGCGGGGTTAAATCCTGTATCGGTTCAACCGTGGTAACAACCCCTATTGGTTCATTTGAGAACCCCTCCGGAGAGGAGATCGGCTCCGGAGGGGTGACAATAGGTTTGGCCGCGGGTTGGGAGGCTTCTGCTGCTGCGTCTGGTGCAAACTCTCCGAGCCCGTATAACTTGCGCTGACGGATCGCATTTGCAGTCATGGAATAATCTTTTTTGCCGTTCTTTCTCTTCCTGGGACCGCTACTTTCAGCCATAAAACCTCAAAAAACCGGGGGCTCACCGCCTCAACCTGACCCGACACCCTCACAACACAAGGTACAGGCCCCCCCGGTAAGGCATTATGCCAATCGTTAATAGGGTTTAGCAACATTTGACTAACGTCTAGT
>VTLG01004670.1_pt1 | contig 15797 bp, 27 predicted proteins | sample 4694571 | NCBI WGS metagenome assembly VTLG01 (sample SAMN12604809, study PRJNA352737) | marine metagenome | biome: ENVO:00000447; feature: ENVO:00000209|ENVO:00000569|ENVO:01000036; material: ENVO:00002151; isolation source: viral sequences binned using virsorter ...
CAGATTCGGAACTAGTCCGTTCTTTATATAGTTCACAAGCACGAATGAGTCTATGTAAATCTACTTCTTGTAATCTCATTATGGGCAATAAAAAACCATAGCTCTATGTAGGAACTATGGTTTTTTGGTGTTAAGGTTAGAAGATAAAGGCGGTCCTCTTGGCGCAAACATTACTCGTCATCACATAAAGTCTTTACGAGCGTGATGATCTGGAACTATCTTCCCTAGTTCTACGGTAAGTAATCCATCTTCGAATCCGACATTTCGTATCTCGGTATCATCTGAGATTGTCCAGACCCTATTGAAAGACCGTGAGGCCAATCCTTTATGGACAAACTCTCCATCTGTTTCCTTGTCTTCTTTGACGCCTTCAACATATAACTTTCCAAACTCTGTATAGACCTTAACTTCATCTTTCTTAAACCCCGCAAGGGCGATTTCAAGTCTCGATTCATGATTATTTACGTGTACCAAATTGTAAGGTGGATAGTTTGAAGTTGATGGTATATTCCAAAAACTATTGAAATAATCATCCATTCCAATGCTGTTCTTTGTGATCCTTTCCATTAATTCTGGAAGGTCTGCAGCACGATAGCGTGTTAGGTTTCCCATGATAGTAGCTCCTTTATTAAGCGAGTTTATGTTTTGTGTACCCTTTCGGCGTACACTACTATTTAACCATAATCGCTAAAAAAAGTCAGTGTGGAATACACTAACTTCTAGTCTGGATAACCGTCATCATCATCTATGCTATAACAACCATCTGGTAATGCTCCTACCTTAGATGTATAAGCATCTGGATCGGAATAAACCTCCGACTCAATCTCTACCATCACTGTCTTTAACTCTCCTAGGAGCTTTTTAAGATTCTTTTTATCCATAATCTTTATAGGGTATTTATAAAAAAAGAGGGGTCAACTGACCCCTCTAAATCTAGTTTACACAAGCATCTTATCAGACGGTAGATAAAACACGCTTGTGTCCTTCAGCATCTACAAGAAACGATACACCACGGTATGTTTCTACATGTTCTGCTGGTCTTACTGTCTTGTTAGGACGGTTCTCGGTATCATAGGTGATACCACGATAAGTGACTTTTGCCATTGGCTTTCTCCAAAGTAGTAGGGTGTTTAATCCGTTCCTTTAGTCGGCTTTTGCGTCCCAATTACATCCTTCAGTTTCTTCTTTTACAATCTGAATCATTTCAGATCGTACTTCCTCTTCAACTCTATATGATTTCATCTTATCGATAAGATCAGTAGCCTCAGAGCAAGTTAGAGAAGCAGCTATAAGAATGGATTGCAAATGAATCATGGGATGAACGTATCCGTTCCGAGTCGGCTTACTTGCGACCTCTTACGAGGTTGAACGATTGTGTTAATAATAACACATTTGAATTATTTATGCAACTAGAATCTTAATTATTGTAAGAAACCTTAACAACCTTGACAGATGCTCCATTTGATGCGGCTGTAAGAGTATCAGTAGGTTCCTTTTCTAAAAATGCTTCTTGTAGTGTACCAACAGTCAAACTACCTAGCGTTGCACCACCAGAAGTTTTTCTAGTGATAACTAATGCGGCACTGTGACCATTATACAATCTAACAACAGTAGCTGTATTAACATTAGAAGCAGATGACAGATTACCCTCAGCAGCTAAGACTTTGACTAACATAGTGATTACTGAAATTTATTAATTATTTATGCTACAACTTTCTTCTTGCCAATATTATACTTACTCTCTAAAGTCCATTCAGACTTATCCTTATAAGATAATACTTTAATCTGACTGAGAGGAGCACAGTCTTCTACTAATGTAGAAGATACAATATTTACCAATCCCCAATCACTAAGAAGTTGAGCGATGCGATTACGACGTTGAACATCGTTGTTAAACAAATTAGCTCTCTTACCATCAAGTGCAAAGAGCTCTTTAAAATGAACTATGTAATACTTACCTTGTTTATGTAGAATATGACAAGATTGATAGATCTTTTTCTCTTTACGAGATGCTACACCAATTCTAGTTAGTGTCTCTCTCACTTTGAGAAAATCATCTGGTTCTTTCAAAGTCACTTCAACCATATGGTCTGGAGACCAATTATACTCTAGATCGTCACTCATTGCTTTCCTCCAGTGTTCATTCTTTGTTTAATAAATTCAATTTGTTTATTAGTAAGAATTTTCAGAGCACTCTTGGCTTTCTCATTACTATAACCATAGTATTGTTTGACAAGTTCCAGAGTCTCAATCTTCTCCTTCCTAACCCAAGGTGTGAATCGCTTCCTTGGTCTCACAATATTTATAAAAAAATCATACTGAAACTTATTAGGAAGATGAGAATTGATATTCATCTCATTAGCAATGAACACTGTATCTCTAAAACCTGATAGACATTTGTTAATAATATAAGGAGGATAATCCTTCTCTTCTGCAATGCAGTTATCAATAAGATTATCCTTAGTAGAATTGATTGAGTTCAACCAATCTTTCAATTCAGTCATGGCATTTCAATGTTTGCTACATCACAAAACTCTCTTATCTTATCATGAACCTGCTGATATATTGGCGAGAGATCAAGATCAGATCTTAATGCATGTGCAATATGATCTATCTGTTCTTCTGTAAGACAATTATCAGGATGTAATGCATCACAAACATGCATCTCTTGTTCAATTAACTCATTCAAGTTAATTCTAATTTCATAATCTCTGTATACAGGCATTACTTTTTCTTACATTCCCTCACTTTTTTAGCAATCACGGCAGCAACGGCGACAACCACCACTATACCAATGCCTTGTGTCCATGTCAACCCAGATGGTTCTGGCTCTACAAGTTCCTCGATAACAGGAACTGATTCAATTACCTCTTTGGGTAGTGAATCTTTAATTAGTTCTTCCATAATGTTCTCCTTTGTATTATACGGATATTTATTATTACTCTTCTTGATCAAGATTAGTAATAACTATTTTATTTCCTACAATAGTAAATTGTAGCTCATCCTCATGATCCCACATCAATTCTTCATATAAAGAATTAAGACGCTCCATATCTTCATAAAGATCAGCAGCCATGACTAGTGTCCTCCATAAGGGTCAGTGTGGTCATCAAAGATCCCACCATCAGGATCCTTATCATATTCATCAAATTTCTTTAATGATTCTGATAGAGAAGATTGACAATCAGGTGGTTCAGGATCTTTATATCCTTTCATCTTCTTCCACTTATTATATAATGCTCCCATCATCCAAGATTGAGCAAGACTTTTCGGACCTTTCTCTAGTAGACCTAACTCATACCTACTAGAAGTATAACCCTTGTACTCTTCTCTCCAATTGGAATCATCAAAAAATTTATTCATATCCCTTCCTCTTCTTCCAATCAGCATACATTTTACCAAAGACCATTCCCTCATGAGATTTTAATTCAGCGCCATCAAGAATCTCTATCTGTCGTTTAGATAGATTACCTTTCATCATCTCTTTATATTCCTCTGGGAACTTAGGTATATCGTCAATCATTTACTTTGGTAATTTCCTATTAAAATTCCATTGGTCTACTGCAATATAAGTTTTATACAATAACCAAAATGATTGTTTAACAAAATACTCAGCATATAATGCTGGTACAATAACAAACTCATCACCTTCAAGCTCTTGTAATCTAGTTATCCAAGTTTTTGTTTGAGTTTCAGTCATGTTGCAATATCCTCGATAAAGTCAGGGCATAATAAAGCACCAGCAAGTTCTCTTGCGGATGCATTACGTTCAGTTAATTTATTCATCCATATTCTTTCTTTTAAAGAAACTTCTCCATCAGTAGATATCATACGACAGCATATATCTACTATTTGATTTCTATAGTTAGTTGATAACATTTTATTATTTCCAGCAGTAAGAAGGAATTGGATCTATGATATCATAAATGTGTGGATTAGACAAGAGGGCTCGTCTATAAGGACCAAATTTGATACCTCTACCCCAACCAAGATTTGATGAGAACAATTCCGTTTTGGTTATCTGTCCTCTCTCCTTAATAATAGCAATCAATTTTTTAGTTACATCCGTATTAATTCTCTTCTGAGATTTAACAACATCTGTAATATAATCACTCATCTTAAGAATTTCATTTTCATAGATAAGATTATCCTTCAGGTAGTCTTGAGATATTACAGATTGTTTATTTCTATAATCCTCATCGTCAAGATATTTATTCAACAAATGAATTGCTGTATCATTTGTACTAAAGAAATCTGATGTGGGATTTAACTCATGATAATAGTCATCATCATACATGATATATGGGCAACCATTCATAATACCATCTGTAGTAGATACACTCCATCCACCATACACTTGTTTAGGTGAAAATCCGACTCTACATCTTTGTAATTTTTTGTAATATCTTTGTTTATTAAACTTCTCTGTAGTAATCCAGCTCTTCGTAGATTTTTCCAGTAACGGTATCCATACCTCGAAGTCCTGTCTAACCTCTCTAAGACCCTCCAGAACACGCATAAAGTTATTGAAGTCCTTATAGGTGTCAGGTCTATGATTAAAAACTATCAATCTATCGGTACTTTTTATAGGATCAACTATGTCCACTCTCTTTACACCTAGATGTTGAGGAGTTAATATATCATCTAACTTACCAAGAGTTGACTTATTAAAAACATTAGAAGCTTGATTCAAAACTAAATTCTTCTGACTCTGAGTATTCAAATAACATTTATCCATCTCTAGAAGTCCTAAGATGTTTTGATTAAAACTAGGATGACTCCAAGCAACAACCTCATCCAAATCAAACCAATGGCAATAACCAAAATAAGCTGGATCGTGATGAGTTACATTACTAATAACATTCTTGACTGCATGAGTATGCTCTGGTAAATGAGAGAATACTAAATCAATATCTAAATCAGTACCAAACATCTTCCTGAATTTTTCCACATCAAAATGTGATCTCATTGTAGGAGGATAGGTAGGAACCTTCATAATAAGTTGACTTGTATTATGAAAGTCCAGCATCTCTAAGAACTCTGGAAGAATTAAATAAAAGAATAAATCATCTCTTATCTTATTCAACTCAGTAATCATATTAGTGATCACTTGAATATAACTATCCTTCGCAAGATTCTTAGAAAAAGTAATATTAGGATAAACTAAAATCCTAATAGTCTTTGCATACTTTTGATCAGTAAAGAATTTAGCTAGTGTCATCTTATTATATCAATAGAGTCCATATTATTAATATCCCAAGTTTCTAATTCCAATCTGAGTCTTCCATCTTCTTTGAGGTTTTCGTACCTCTTAGAAGCCTTCTTTCTCCACCAAGCCACAATCGAATCAAGAGAGAACCTATCGTAGTTCTCAGCCTTAACAAGCGTATTTGTGTTTCCCAAAATAACTTCTCTAGAATTCTCGAAACCATAAGTGGACATATAAAATCTTTTTTGAGTAGTAACATCCTGACGAGATTTAATAAACTCAAGAAACTCAGTATACTTTACTGGATGATGTTCCTTGAGAGAATTCTTGATAATAGAAATCATCTTAGTCTGTATCTTAAGCTTTCTACTAGATGCACCTCTATGGATTAATTGTTCCCCATCATTCTTTTGAATAAACCATTTATTCAAATCGTGATATATAAAATCTGGTAGAGTTAAAAGAAACTTAGATTCTGTATCACCCCTATAACGAATGTAAGGTTTTAATCCATCATACTGGCTAGTACCTTTAATGTTACCATATAATGAAGTGGTTTCAAATAAACACATTTCAGTATCATACTTATTATTTAGCATCTCTCTTACTTCATGACAAGAACATATCAATGAAAGTAACTTACCACCAAGATAATTAAATCCAAAAGGTTGAGTAGGTACAATAATAAAACCCATAATGGCTCTCTTATTAAAGATAGTAAGATCAGGAACCCCTCCAAGCCACTGGTTACGTGGTTTTGAGTTAATGATAGGTGAACCCAGTTTAATGAACCCCACAACCTTTCCTGTGGTGGTTTCCTGTATCATTAACTTCATCTGTTTGCCAGGAGCATCCTCATAAGTAAAAGAAGCTACTAACTCCAATAAAGTATTGAATGTAGAATGATCTGGTTGAACTATCTTAAAGTTCATATCTTCAGGATGAACAGAAAAATCCTGAAATAATTCATCTTCATGAGAAACACCAAAGAGCGTTGGAGGAATTTCCTTCAAACGCTCAATTTTTTTCATACGAAAATAATCATCAATACGACTTATACCACCATAAGCCTCATGAATCTTACCAACTGCATATAAAGTATCTTCTGGAGATAGGATCATTCAGAAACCATCCTAACTTTTATCGCTCCGTCCAAATGATCTGCAAGTCTATGATATGCCAATGCAGTAAAGACTTGTGGTACTATGAAAGCAATCATAGCAACAATCCAAAAAACATAATAAAAGTTTTCTTTGTTTTGAGTTCTATTCATTTGAAGTTACAATCACACATGAGTTCAGTAAAACAAGCAAGAGTGTTAATCTCTTGATCAACAGCAAATGCAGCTTGATATTGATATTTAGCAAAAATCAAAACTGCTTGTGGAATGGATGCAGGATCCATAGAACTATAGATATTCTCATACACTTTCCTATAAACACTAGAAGCATCATTATCTAAATTCTCAACAACCCACTTTCTAACCTTACCAAAATCTTTATCCTTCATATCCTTCATCAAGTCTTTCATATTAACATCAGACATGGAAGAAAGAATTCCAGTATCAATGTTACCTATGGAAGCATATCTTTGAAGTTCATTTAATACCCTTCTCCAATCTGGAAAATAACTCTTAATAACTTCAGCTACAACCTTTTCATCATAACCAATACCTTCAGTATCTAATATCTCCTTAACTCTATTAAAGAACACCCCAGCAAGTCTAACCTTTTCCTTACCACTAATTGAGAAATCAACTACAGCACATCTAGAATGAAGTGGTTCTATAATCTTATTCTTGTAATTACAAGTAAAAATAAATCTACAATTATTATGATATGTTTCTATATTTGCACGTAGAAGTAACTGTACATCTGATGTAGTATTATCAGCCTCATCTATAATGATAACTTTTGGTTTACCATTACCCTGTAAGGAAACAGTAGAAGCAAAATTCTTAGCATGATTCCTTACAGTATCAAGAAACCTTCCCTCATCCGATCCATTAATAATATAAACATCAACACCCATCTCACTACAAAGAGCTTTTGCAACTGTAGTCTTACCAATGCCAGGAGGTCCAGATAATAATAAATTAGGAACCTCACCTTTCTCTACAAAACTATTAAGCGTACTTTTTATATTCTCAGGGAGAATACATTCATCAATTGTTTTGGGTCTGTATTTTTCAACCCATATAAAATCACTCATCAAGTTTCCTCAGTTCAGTTAAAACATACTTGTATGCTCCTATCATATCACCTTTTTCATTCCTAAACAAGTCCTTATCAAAACTCTCACCTTCTCTCCAGAGTCGCATTCCATCAGGTGATAGTTCATCAGCAAGGAGTAAATTTTGTCCAGAATCATAACCAAACTCCAATTTAAAATCAACAAGGGTAAGACCTATTTTACGAAAGATATTCTTAAGTATATAATTAACATCTCTTGCTACCATTCCCATCTCTTGTAACACTTCCTGACCATACCCCATCAACAAAATACGATCTGTAGTAAGTAACGGATCATCTTTCTCATCATCTTTCAAATACCACTCAACCAATGGCCAATTAATAATCTTACCTTCTTCTAATGTTGTCTGTCTAACTATTGAACCAGCACAAACGTTTCTTACTACCACTTCTATTGGTACAATCTCTACCTTCTTACAACACATTGCTCGATAGGTTGGCATACTTATGTAATGAGTTTTGATTCCTGATTCCTCCATTTTCTTAAAGAGGATCTCAGATATCTCACAACAAATAGCACCTTTATTCTCTATCCATAATTCTTTCTTACCATTACCAGCAGTAACCCTATCCTCATACTGTATAATAACCTCATCAGGTTTATCAGTACTAAAGATAGTCTTTACCTTTCCAGCTATAAAAGTTTCCTTCATAATCTCCAAACAATTTGATAACCATCATGTAGACACTCTGCATGAATACTATTCATGAAGTCTTCCACAAATCTAGCTTTACCACCTTGTGCTAGTGTTGCTCTATAAGCATCAAACTCTGGTGTATTTAAGTGATCATCTACAACTATTAGAGTACCACTCTTTAAATTCTTCATTACAGCACACAATTCCTTAATATGATGTAACTGAGAAGGAACTGGATTGGTAGGTTCAAAATCATATGAATCAAGATAAAGAAAATCTATCTTATTCTTAGCATCCAAATCCCACAAAAACTCCACAGAGTCCATACAATATGCATTTGTTCTATCTGATGTATGCTCATTAGCATAATCTACATTTGCTTGTTTAATATCTACTGAAAGAACTTCACCATCATAGTAATTAATAAAATCATCAAAGATATATGTACTAGCACCATCATCACCAAGTGCTAATGGACTTCCAGGAGGAGTATGATCTGCTCTCATACATCCTGTTTCTACAATAAGATAATTCTTATCTTTCTTCTCATCTAAAAGTTCAAAGACAAGATCTAATGAAGTTGCTCTATCCCTAACAGGATTTCTTCCTTCTGGTTTTAGAAGTCTTGCAAAAAACTTCTTACTAAATTGTTCTGAATAAGTCATGGAAGCTCCCTGTTTTCATTAATACGATATTCCTCTAGAACATCAGCATTCCTTTCATAGAAAATCTTGCTGTTCTTATGTTGTGCTTTATATAACCAAGGAGCAGGTTCCCCAGTCTCCTTCCTAGTACCACCCCAAGATGGTTCTGAATCAAAATCAATCCAATAACACCCACAAACCTTTCCTAACTTCTTACGCATTCTAAACATAAGATCATGGTCATCCATATCCTGTGGAGAGAATGCTTCATCAAAGTAATCAAGTTCCTTTAAGTCTTCTAGATTGATCATAAGAGGACCACGATTAACTGTTCCTCTTACAGCAAACACATCCCTTGAGATATTGCTTCTATTTGCTTCATCACAAGGTTCTACTATGTTGCACCAACCAGTATCAACATCTTCCTTCATCCCAAGATAAGGAGAATTAGGATTGAATTCATAGTTGTGTGCTGTTCTAGCAGTAACAGCAAAGACATCATCAAAAGCATCAAAAGGTTTTCTCATTCTCTGATTCCACCCTTCTTCCTTAATGATCATATCATCCTGTACTATTATAACATACTTACCAAGTGCTTCTTTCAATCCAATATTATTAGCCTTCGTCTCAAATACATTGTCAGCATACTTAACAGTTACCTTACTTGCTAAAGATGAATTACCTAGGTACTCAAGAATAGCTTTCTCTGATCCATCAGTACATCCATCAATAACTAATATCAATTCATAAAGACCTTTAGTATTATTTTCAATACCTGCCAATACATCCTTGATTATCTTTTCTTGGTTATGGACTGTAAGAATAATACTGTCAGTAACATCTGCCTTCATGTAATCAACGTCATCTCTGATCTTTAACATAAAAGTATCAATAGGTCTGTAAGGTTGAACTGCACCTCTACTCATCCTCTCATACCAATAATCAGCATTACATTCTATCAAACTTCTGATATCAGAATCAACTACAGAAAGTCCATCCCTCACTGCCATATTAGTAAGGATACTTTGGTCATGCCTACACTCTTTAAATCCTTCATCTTCCTTAAGATTAGAGAATCCACTCAGGTCTCCACCAACCTTTTCATCTAAACACCATTCCAACCACTCTCTTAATATTTCTTTTGCTTCATCACATACTCTCCAGAAAGTAAACCCTGCTTCTAACTGTCTAGACTCCCAATAATCTTCATCATCACACTCCATATAAACAAAGCAATCTTTCTTTGTATAATCAGCATTACGAGAATTACCCAAAGGAAGAAGACAAGGATCATCACCCATTATCTCATCCACATAATTAAAAATCTCTGGATGATATATGTCAAGAGAATCTAAAAAGAAAACTTTATCACCCTCTTGAAGATTCTCCATAGTCTTCAATATAAAATATGGTTTCCAAGCAAACCAACCATAATTATTCTCAACTGACATCCATTCTGAAGCTTCTTTACATAAGTCAGACTCCAACAAATCAACCTCAGTATAACCAATATGATCTACATCACATTTCTGTGAATGTCTATTTAAGAACCTTTGTCCTCTCTTATATTTTTTGTCACCAAAGGCAACCGTTACAACATTCCAAGCCATAGTAATTAAGAATAAGGGATTACTGTCCAGTGATTAGGATACAGGTCTTCTAAAGATTTATGTGAATTGTTTGGACCAAACCAAACATGAGGAGCAATGACCTTTCCTGTATCCGCTAACCATGCACCCCACCAAGAGTAAGTAGAATTAGCAATAATAAAATCACTACACTGTGTCATAAGATATAGATCATGATAAGAACTATTCCCTTCTGATACTATAAACCTATCATCAACAAATAGCAACTGCTCTAAGCACCACTCAGGATCATCAGAAAAAATAACTACCTGTTGATTTTTAGGAAACTGTTTGAGAGCTTGTTCATAGTACTCTATATTCAAGTTATGATGATTACCACTATTAATAAGATAATCACCTCTACGAATATGAAGACCAACAGGATCTTCAAACAGTTCTAAAATATCCTGACACTCATTTACAATACTATCATGAAAAGTAAATTCTTTTTTTACTTTCTCTTTAATATGATTAAAGTACTTAGGGGTCTGAAAGAAACCTATTAGATTATAATCATGAGTTGGATCAAGTTTTAAAAAAGAATCATCATAAGTAAAAGTTGTTTCTCTTTTATCCAGTGCTGGAATAAACCCAGTATTTTTTGGATTAATTTTAAAAGCATCAAACAACTCTACTCTCAATTTATTTCCAATACCATCATCAACAATCTCACCGTGGTTAGGAATGCAACAGGTGGTTCCAATACCTTCTGAAACTCCTAAAACAGTTGCATATTGAAACATCTGGTTACCCAATTGTCCCATTTTTCCCAAGTAATTAAATCCAATCATCTATACTTCTTCAGATACTTCTGTTCATTATAATATTGTCTCAGTTCATCCTTCTCCATTTTTTGGAGTGATTCCCATAAAGAAATATTCTCTTGCATATAAGGATTACCATGATAAGAAACTGGCCATGAATTATTTCCACGACTATGTTCTAAATGATATACCCAATTTTCAATCCTACCAACATTATAACCTAGAGTTGTAAATCTGTGAATCCTTTCCTTATCTTCTGGAGATGATCCTCTAAAGTTTTCATTCTCCATACCACCCTCTCTATAAGCAGCAGTATTAAAGAACTGAACATGCCCACTCTCTGCTCTATCAGGTTCATGTTTCTTCTCCAATATAGAGAACTCACAATCATTAGATAAAAATTCAGAAACCATTTCATCATCAGCATATATCTTCTTCTGCCACATACCCATACCATATGGATAAACTAAATCAAATTCTTCCTTACAAGACTCTTGTGCTTGAATATAAGTATCTACAGGAAGCAATACATCACAATCATAATTAGCAACTACTGATGTCTCTACCATATCCAACATCTCATTAAGATATCTCATCCTATAAAACACAGGATCATCTTGATCTGGAACCTCATGAACATGAATTAAATTTTTTATAGCATCTTCTACATACTCACTAATTTGAGGGAGAGCTTCCTTCTGAAATACAGACTCTACATCCACTTCCTTAAGAATAACTGTTGTATCAAAGTTCTCTAATAGAAAACAACATACAGTAATTACATTCCTGAGCCTATCTTCAGACTCAATCTTAACTGGAAGTATAAAACTTGTATCTTTAAGATCTTTTTTCATATCAATTAGGAAGTACTACCCATTCTTCTGGGTATAAATCACGACAATCATTAACTGCTTCAAGAGTAGGTCCATACCAATGTTCAGGAACAATCACTGGATTAGTTCTTCCTTTCTGTAACCATGCTCCCCACCATCCTAGAGTACTGGAAGATAAAATTGCTCCATCACATAAAGTCATTAAACATAGATCTGTATAAGGGACACAGGAATTCTTTTGTGTACCATCTCCTTCTAAACAAAGATGATCATACTTAGGAACATCAGTATTAAGTAAGAACCTATCCCCATCAAAGAACTCCTGTTTAGAACACCACTCAGGATCATCTGTCATTATTAATACATAAGCATCATCAGGAAAATGTTCTAATGCCCTTTCATAATAATCAAAGGTCATCATTCTATAATACTCTTCTCTTCCTACGTTATCTCCTCTTCTTACATGAAGGAAAAGAATATTCTCAAAGTTAGATATAAACTCATTACAAGGTTCTAGGATGTCATCATTGAATGTAAAATCTTCTCTTATCTCATCTTCTATATGCTTAAAGTACTTCTCTGTCTGACAAAAACCATCTAAGTTAGATCCATCTTGAAAATTATTAAACAACTCTTCATCAAAGTAATAAACACTCTCCTTTATATTAGGAGTAGAGTTAAGACCTTTAAGATTTTCATAACTAAACATTGCTTGAGGACTGTTATTCTTATTAACAAATCCCTGATTCTTTAAGTGGGGTAACTTAAAAGGATGATGCATCCCATAGTTAGCATAGGTAGGATGATCATCTGGAGGAATACAAAATTCATACCCATGATGAGCAGCAATGCCTCTCAAAGCAGCATACTGAAAAAGTTGATTACCAAATCTTCCATTGGTTCCTAATCTGTCGTATCCAATCATAAGTCTATCAAGCAAACTTGTTCTGTAGGAGAAGAGTTAAAGATGATTCTCTCATCACACTTCCCTTTTAATGTATCATCTATACAATATACCGTATATCCTTCATTTAGTAAATCCAAACATAATCTATATTGCTGACTCTCTGTAAGAATATCTGTCTCAGGTTTATAAGAGACATACTTAAAACAAAAAGGAAGATTATCTGTATTCTTTTTAATAAAGTATTGCTTTAAAAATTCTGCATGAGCATTATTAAAATTATCAGTTGTCTCACCTATATTAAATTCCACTCCTACACTAGAAGCATGAGAAGCAAAGGCACGATTATCTCTAGGGAAACAAGGTCCACCAAATCCATACCCAAACTTCAAATACTTAGTACCCACTCTTGAGTCAGCACCAATTGCTTTTAATACATTATCAACTTCATCATCCATACCATCCTTGATCATTACCTGACCAACCTGATTAGCATAACTGATTTTAGTAGTAAGAAAACAATTAAGTGCAATCTTTGTTAGTTCAGCAGCCTTTGTGCTCATAAAATGAATAGTAGGTGTAGAAATTTGAATCTTATTATACATCTCTTCTAGTACTGGTGCATGATGCCCATAACCACCAATCAATACCATGTCAGCATTCTGAAGATCTTTTATTATCGAACCTTGTGCTATAAACTCTGGATTATAAAAAACATCTACTCCATATTCTGCAAGAGTATCTTGATACCTATCACAATCACCAGGATTAGTAGTACATCCAATAACCAAAGATTTACCTTCAGTCCCTTCTTTCCATCCTACTTTTTCAAAATCAGCGACAACATCATCAACATTAGTTACATCATAACTTCCATCATCATTTGATGGAGTTGCTACCAAAGTAAAAATAATATCACACTCTTTAATTACTCTCTCATTAGAAATAGTAAATTCTATATTTTTAGCATTCCAAATATACTGAGCAACTCCAGTCTCAGGAGTTGTTACTATCCCTTGCTGAAGTTCATGAATATAATCAGGACGTGTGTCAGATGCAAGAACATCATATCCTCCTTTTTCTAAGAGTAGAGCAAGACAAATACCAAGTCTTCCTGCCCCTATCAATCCAACTTTCATTTTTTAAACACCCCTAATGATCTTAGTATAAAAATAGTTAACAAAGTCCAGAAAATTAGATAATACATACTTACACCTCATGAGCAAAGAATAAAAGTCCAGGAATTGTTTTCTTTTCCTTTGTTCTATTAAAAGGAACAATTACATCCTTCTTTTCTTCTTCTTTGGGGACAGGACAACAACGAGTTTTTATGGTCTCAAAATCTTCTACAGGATTACCTCTATCAATTGTCCTATATGTAATAAAAAGTTGATCTCCTACTATCTGTCTACTTAATTCTTCTTCCATAACTAAACTCCTAATTTAAATGTAGGTATAGGATCCATCTTATGTTTATTTGCTTTATTATACCTCTCTAATACATCAACTGCTGGTCCTGTTCCTTTCTCCATTGCTTCTTCTAGATCCACATAAGAAGCACCTAACTGATCTTCATCAGTCCTTCCATCTTCCCACAAACCATCTGTTGGTTTTGCTTCTATTATTCTTGAATCAACTCCAAGAAATCCTCCAAGTTCCCATACCTCAGATTTATATAGATCAGCAATAGGAGCAACATCCACTCCACCATCACCATACTTAGTGAAAAATCCTACGCCATAATCTTCTACCTTATTACCTGTACCAACTACTAAACCTCTATACTGTCCAGCAATCTGATACAAAGTCATCATCCTCAATCTAGAACGAGTATTGGCTAAAGCAAGTTCATCAGTAGCAAATCTTTCTAAATCATATCTAAAAGTCTCAAAACTATTAGTAAGATTAAATCTCAGAACAGTTACATTCTGATATCTATTATCCAACCAATCTAAATGAGCATTAGAAAGATCTTCCTGTTCCTTCTTCTGATGAATGGACATACCTAATGCAAATACAGGAAGTCCTGTCTCTGCAGCAAGAGTTGATGATACTGCTGAGTCAATACCACCAGATACTCCTACCACAAAACATTTAAGTCCTGTAGTTTCAATATAATCTTTTAACCAATTAGATATGTTTGATGTAAGTGTGGCGTAATCATTGATTCTGTTCATTTTTTTGGTTCTCCACTTGTTGTTCGATCCATGCATAAGTTTTACCAATCCCCTCCTCAAGGGTCATAGTGTAATCCCATCCTATAGCCTCTCTAATAACATCATTGTTACTATTCCTACCACGAACACCCAAAGGAGCATCTAAAACATGTCTTCTAGACACTGCTTTACCTGCTACCTTAGAGGTAATCTCTACAAGATCATTAATACGAACCATCTCTTCTGAACCAATGTTAACTGGTCCAATAAAATCAGAGTCCATTAATCTTCTAGATGCTTCAATACATTCATCAATATAAAGGAATGATCTAGTTTGTTCTCCATCACCCCATACTTCAATACCACCTCCAACACCTGGTAGTTGTGCTACTTTTCTGCAGATGGCGGCAGGGGCTTTTTCTCTTCCTCCATCCCAGGTTCCTTCTGGTCCGAAGATATTATGATATCTAGTAACCCGCACAGGAATACCATGATTGCGATGGTAAGCAAAGTAAAGGCGTTCGGAGAAGAGTTTCTCCCATCCATACTCTGAGTCTGGGTCTGCTGGATATGCTGATGCTTCACGACAATCAGGATTATTAGGATCTAACTGATTATGCTCTGGATACATACATGCTGATCCAGAATAGAATATCTTTGTATACTTATGACCTTTCCTTTCATTAAACTTTCTTTGTTCTTCTAAAACATTTAAATTAATAGTTACAGAATTATGCATTATATCTGCATCATTCTCACCAGTGAATAC
>VTLG01006394.1_pt1 | contig 15796 bp, 20 predicted proteins | sample 4694571 | NCBI WGS metagenome assembly VTLG01 (sample SAMN12604809, study PRJNA352737) | marine metagenome | biome: ENVO:00000447; feature: ENVO:00000209|ENVO:00000569|ENVO:01000036; material: ENVO:00002151; isolation source: viral sequences binned using virsorter ...
CTTGGGTAAAGTGGTCATCGGATGGTGTTAGCTTGTAGCAACCGCACTCAGCGCAATCGTCGTATACCTGGCTAGTGTCAGGCACATGTTCTGGCGTGCCGGTACACTCGCCCTCATCTGTGACCTCCCAGCACTCCCCTTTTATCTTGAATACATCGCCAACTGAATAGCCTAGATCGTCTTTATATATGATTTTTGTTTCGCTCGATCCGCATCGGGTGAGTTCCAGGCACCGTCCGCATTCCGAACAGCTTGGAGAGACGCTCTCGATTACTACAGTGTCTGGCTCCTCGCAATACTCTGTGTTTTCCACTTCCCAGCACGTGCCATCATCGAGCCTTACCGTGTCGCCGGGCTGGATGACAAAGCCGAATGAGCAAATGTCTGATCTATTTACGATTTTGTTTGCCTGGATGCTGTCGCAATCGACCAGAGAATAACACCCGCCGCAGTCGTCGCAGTTGTCCATAATATCGCAGACAGTCGGGCAGAGTGTGCCGCCACAATCCGAAGTACTGGCAACGATCCAGCAAGACTCTTCCAGCAAGGCGTCGCCATAAAGAAGCACTACTTTGCCAATCAGGTCCGATAGCTTTTCCCCTGCCCTCCCGACGCCGCTCAAGCTTACGTCTTCCACGACCACCTCAAGGCCGTCTTCGCATCGCTTCAATAGGACGCTTTGGCCGCTGACTGGCCCCAATAAAACAATTGCCCACTTTACCCCGGTGCCGGGTTGGGCAGGAATCATGGGGACGCCGCCAGAAGAACAAGACGCCAGCTTTTCAACGTCGCCTTCAACTATTTTAGCGTACCTATGGTGCTCATTCGTTATGTCCACTTTAGCCTGAACCCATCCATCTACGACAAATGACCGGATCTTAGATTGTGGGCAAAGGTCAATGGCAATTCCGATTCTGTCCGCGTGGCTTTCGCTTGTTGGCTTTTCCCCGTCAAACTGTATGTCATTTCCAGCGAATGCACTTTCGTTGTCATCCGCATCGAAGATTAGCCCAGACAAGCCAAGCACGCCCCCCCTTGGAACGTCTGTGTCTGTGGTGTTTTTAACAAGTGCAATTGTATTCTGCCTTTTAGATCCTGGAATCTTTGCGGTAGCTGTAGAGTCAATTCCAGATTTTGCAAGCAGCTCATTGATTGCGTTGTGCCGACTCGCAGAGAATATCGGCCCGGGGTCGTCGCCCGGGGATAGGCTTGGATAAGTCACGCGGTAAGCCCCAATGTAGAAGCAAAAGCAATAGAATCGTATAGCCGCTCCACATAGGCAGCGGTTGGCCTAGGCGTTACTTTCTTGGCCGTATCATCTTCTTCGTTTTCGTACAGTGCCCACATATATTCCCAGCCTTTTTTGCTGATTCCTGTTATGTCGCCAACTGATAAACCCGTGGCATTTTTAACCGCCATAAATTTGTGAGATATAGCGTAGTCGTCTTCATTCCGCTTGCTGCCGGAAGCACCCACGAATAAACATTCCCCCGGTGCCATCCCCTTGAATGTGTCTGTATTTGTCCGAAACGCCGCATTCCGTAGCGTCTGAATGTATGCGTTCGTTATTTGTGCAACTGGCTTGTAGAGGGTTATTGAGAAAGAAAACGCCTCTACCATAACGTCAGCACCTTGGAACTTTTCCCCGTCAAATCCTACGCCCCCCTTAAAATCTGGAGCGTCTCCCGATGCGGCAGTTTTGCTTATGGTTTCTTTGCTTTGCGTAACTTTAATAGTCTGAGAAGAAATATCGAACGAAACCTCTTCGTCGTTAGTCTCGGGGGGGTCTGGCCGTTTCGCTTTCTTATATCCTACTGAAGCCTCGTAGGTGCTTTCGCTGGACCCGTGCATCGTAACGTCTAAGGTATCTGCAACCAATGAGCCTATAACTTGCGGAAACCCAGACCAGCCAGAAGGCTTCGTTACACTTGTGCCATAGATCAACGCGGCCTCAGCAGCCGATATTCCCGCCGCCCCTAAAACAATATAGTTCTGCTCCCTAGTCGGTGCCGATCCGCTCTGAGATGAAACGCCAGATTCTATTATTGTAATGCTCATTGTGTAACCGTTATGCCGCCGCTTTTCATCTGCTTAGCCATTGATGAAAGGTGGCGTTCTTGCTTTTTGTTTACATCCAATAAAGCACCATCCCGGCCACCTTCTAATGCCCCGGCCAAAATGGCAGCACTGCTAAAGGTTCCGGCGGCAGAAAAGTCTAGCTTTCCGCCGGACGACTTGCCTACGCTAACCTCACTAGCCCTTGCTGCGGATTCTTGTGTTTCCGTTGGGGCAATTTTTAGCTCTAAATCCCTTTCAGCAACTTCCAGGCTTTTGTCAAATGCCTTGCTATGTTCTTCCCATTGGCCTTGCAGGTCTTTGGTAAGGTTATCAATCTCATCAGACAAAGACTTTTCCAGCGGTCCCATTTCGCGTTCTGCTATCTTGGGAAGCTCCTTAATGGCAGATTCAAAGCCCTCAGTAAGTGGCGTCCATTCAAAGCTAAATCCCTCGCCTTTGAATAATCCTACAATGCCATCCCATAGGCTTTTTAAGTTCTCCCATATATTTCCTGCAATTGTCTTCGTTAAGTTTGCAATGTCTGTGAAAACATCACGCCAGTTGTTAGCAAACCACACAAGCCAAGTGGGTAGAACTTCGCTGAAAAAATGAACTGTCTGATTTGCAAACCTGACTACCGCCAGACCGACAGAAAGCATTGCCGTTTGTGCTATTGTCGACCAATTGACAAAAGCAAACGAAAGCCCCTTAACTGTGGCATTCACAGCCGTTTGCATCGCAGACCAAACGGTACTAAGCACATCCCATGCGCCCATAAAAACATCTACTATAGTTTTCCCTGCACTAACTAAAGCCGTAAAGGCGCGTGCCGCTAATTCTTCACTGGCTGCTATCCAGTCAATCGTGGCTTTTAGTATGGGCTTTGACTTGGCAAGAAACTCCGTAAGTGGTCCCGCAACCGCTGCACCGACTTGGACCGCTACTTGCTTAACTTGCGCCCACAATCGCCCCATGGCATCCGTTAAATCTGCTGCTGCCTGAGCGTCCTCGTCTCCCATGGTAACACCCAGTGCGTTAGCTTCCGCCCTGAGTGCTGCTATTCCTGATGATCCAGAATTCAGCATAGGCATGAGTGTAGAGCCTGCCCGCCCGAAAAGCTTCATGGCTATAGCGGCTCTAGTAGAAGGGTCTTCTACGTTGGAAACAGCATCTGTAAGAATGTTAAACTGTTCCTCCGGGGACTTTCCGCGTAAATCATCCAAGGAAACGCCGAGTTCGTCCAAGTTGTCGGTTGCAGTGGACAGTCCTCGCTCGGCATCCAAAATGCCACGCTGCATCCCCCGAATGCCTTTCTCAACATCGCCAAGAGTTGCCCCGCTTTGCTGTGCTGCAAAGCTTAATTCGCTCAAAGCCTGTGCAGAGAATCCCGTTCTGGCCGACATTTTATTCAGGTCGTCGCCTACAGAGGCAAATGATTTTGCCGCAACCCCAATGCCGGCGGCCAGACCAGCACCTACCCTAACGCCTATCCCGCTTAACCTCTGCAAGCCCGCGCCCACGGCGACCAGTCTCTTTTGTATACGCCTCAAAGACTTGCGGAAAGCCCCGTCACGTAAACTAAAGGATACGAATGCCTTACCCGCCGGAACTCCCTTGCTAGCCATCTGCGCCCCTGTCCCTAATTTTGCTGCATGAGTCTAGTGCAGCCTTTCCTAGCTCACCCTTCAATGGTATGCCTTTTGACTGCTTCACGGGGCTTTTTCCAAAGGGGTTTAGGTGTGCGAGTTTTACGGGTGGCCGCCGCTTGCGGCTAAAGTTTGGCTGGCTGTTGGCTATGATTTCACCAAGCGAAAGCATTATGCCCCAATCATACTGGCCTTTTGCATTCACCATCTCGGATACTTCTCTAAGGTTGTACGGAGACAAGTCAAAGCCCAATACGCCGGTTAACCTTGCGACTGCTTCCCAGAGGTTATCCCCTCCATTTGCTTTCTTGTCTCTTTCTCGATAACTCCCTTGATTTGTTCTTTGTGTTCTTCCACCATTGCCACCGCTGTCGCCGCTCCCTGTTCCAGTGTCTCTATGGAGACTGCGATTGCTTTTCTTACTGTCTCCCTCAGGTATGGTGGGGAAAAATTTATAACCGCCACCTCCAAGGCAGTGAGTGCGTCCGTTAAAGTTTCCCCACCGAATCCTTCCGCAAAGCTTTCTTCGTCTACTTTCATGGCGTCTGCCTGACTTTCACACAAAACCCAGAGCAAATGCCCCAGCTTCATGGGGTCAAGTGCTAACATTGCAAACGCCTTGCCCCCGTGCAAGTCACCTATATCAAAACCTAGCTCATCCTTTACCCTGCGGGCATTGCCCAGAGAAAACGACAGACGCCACTCACGGCCAATCGTATCGGTAAATTTTTCCGGTTGGGTTTCGCTCAACTTTTTAGCACCTCAATTAGTTGGATTCGGTTAACTGTAATAAACTCCCCCCCCGCCGCCTCTGCGCCCTTTAATAACTTAGCCCTGGCATTGCTGCTGCTTGCAGCTTTTCGGCGTGGCGGTTTCTTATCTTCTTTTTCGTGAGTTTTTTCGCTCATGTCACCCCCTAGGATGCCGTTGCTCTCGTTAGCTCATTGTCTGAATTTGCGTGCTGCTTTGCCTCAATGTCGAATTGAGAAACGTCGCCACGGCTTGCCGAATTGCTAGAAAACAAACAAGATTCCATGTGCCAATATTTTGTACCGGTTGTTGTTATGTCCCCGGCAGCTACTGCTAGGTGAGTCATGGCCCCACTTAGCGACCTGGTAATGATTGTGCCTACGTTGCTATCCCCCTCATCCTCTAGCAGCGTGAAGCTAATGGTTGCATTGCCATTGCCCTGCAAGTGCCCCGCGTCGCTGGCTTGGGGGGTCACCTCAATGTCACCCTTACCCGGGTCAATAGATGGATCTGTAAATGCCTTGATCTCTGCCCAGGTAGGCGATGACCAGTCATCAGCCGTATCTAAATAGAGCCTAAAATCGTCACCCTTTTTATAGTCTTTAGCCATTGTTCCTATTCCTGTCTATAATGGTTGCTTTTGTGTGAGTTCTAAAAATTTTTTTATGCCTGCCTTAAATGCGGGAGAACCTACCGTTGCAAATGGCCTTGCCTTATATCTTACAGTTTCCTCTCTTCTTGGCAAAAAATCGCCACCATCCCCAATGCCTCCTGGTAAAACTACCTTGGCAATGCCTCCTTCGTTCAGAAGTTCCGGCACTTTTAGCCTGTATCTAGACTTGCGTGCCAGCGGCCCTACTACTACCTCGTCATTCCCGTCTAAACCATACGCTATGCGATCTCGCAAGTATGGAAAGTTCGTATTTGCCTTAGGCGGCATTCCTGGCTTACTAGGCTTTCCCTTTGGCGGTCGTTTACGCATGGAGCGTTGCATTGCCGTTCTTGTATAGCCGCCAGTCCTAGCCAAGACGGCAATCCGCTTCTTGTCCAGCCTGTCCAAGACCTTTTTACGGTCTATAAACATGTTTTTGCTTACAACTTTTAGCATTATCCTACGTCAAAATAGGTGAGACCTGTAACCGATATAAATCTATTTTGGGTAGAAAGCTTTTCGGGATCGTACTTAGCAACGAGCTCGGTAGATTCCCAACTAAAGCCCGCCATCTCTACGTGCTCAAGACTCTCAAAAATTTCCCGTGTAAGCTTGTTCATCTGTCGCCGCGTAACGCCCGCATCTAAATAGTTGCTTACGAATAAATTAACAGTGGGCCTAATGTTCAGGGCAGTGCCGTCTATTCTTTCTCGTAGTTCTGTGGTAGGCACCGCAAAAACCTGCAATGAATCGGACTCATTCCCCTCGCTATCTAACTGCAATGCTGTTGTTGGGTCTGTTGGGTTAGTTGCGGTAAACTCAAAACTATAGCTTCTTTGCAAGTCGTTGACGTAATCAACGATAGCATCTGCAACAAGTTCCCCCGCATCCTCAGGCATTTAGCTCTGTCCTTCTATACTTTGCAAAAACCAACAGGGAATCGCCATATTTATCGGAAGCCCTCCAGCAACGCTCGCCGTCCATGGGCGGTAAAACTACATAAAACTCCGTTTCTCCCTCCCTAGTATTAACTGCGATTGTATCGCCTTTTTCCGGCTTCATAAGCACCCCATCCAGCACCAGATCACTGGCTAAGATTAACCATTCTGAGTCTGTGTTGATCGCCGCAACGTCTTCTATTGTCCCTCCTGAGTTATCACGCCCCCTGGGAACTAATACCAGAAATACAACCGTAGAACCTCGCATGTAACGAGCAGGCACACCCGCCGCCCGTTTAAGGGCGGCATGGTGATGCCTAACAGCGTTTGCGAATATCGAAGCCATTCTAGCTCAAAAGCTCTTCAGTATCGCTTACGTTGTCCGATACGATAATCGGAACACCAAATGCCTCGGTTGGGAATGGCGCCGGGGCACCCGATGTGGTCGTGGCAGTTCGGGCCTGCTGCAACTGCTTGCGACTTCGACGGCTCATCACTAGATGCGTTGGCATCTTATCAACGGGATAAGCCGCAAGCAAATCCGCGATCAGGTCATCTGTAAGCCCCTTGCCGCTGTCCTCTGTCAAGTTTGCAATCCGGCCCAAGTCATAAGCTGAACCAACTTGCAGCCCAAGCCAGATCCCGCCCGGCGTGTAGTATGCCGCGTGGGTTTTATTGTCGGTGCCGGGGTTTACAATATTCTTAACTATAGTCGTCTCACCTAAGCTAATTGCTGGCCCATCGCCCTTGTAAACGCCAACCACACCATTGCTAGCCAAGCGGACGCCGTAAACAGATGAAGCCGTATCGGCTGTCGTGCCTGTTGCGTCAACAACCAAAGAATCCGCCACAGCGTCTACCGTGGAAGCGTCCCGAATGCCCGTATATCCTGCCGCGTCCCCGCTAGCTGCTGCACTATCACTGGCACCAATAACGCCGTTAATAACTTGGGCCTCGTGCTTGGTGATAGCAGCCGCAACATGACGAAGCCCCTCTTTAGCAATCAGCCACTCTTGGCCGCGTTTGCATTCTTCAGCCCTTGCCGTGTCTACTAGCCATGAAAAATCAAGATACTTTAGGGTGACTGTCACTTCGGTGTCTGTGCTGTGGTCCATGTCTCGGCCAGCATTTACAGCACGAAAGCCCACGACTGGTGCCCCGGTTTCTTTGCTGTATTTATGAGTGCTGCCGTTGGAGCTCTCCTCCATTGCCATGGCACCCAGCAATGGGGTTGCCTTAAGAATGTCGGAGACTTCGATATCCGACAAGTCCAAACCGTCACCAATTACGTCTGCTAGTCCCAATAAATCGTCAGCCATTGCAGGTTATTCCTTTTCTGATTGCAGCCCTGCACGGCCCTGATGCTTTTGTAAAGTAAACTATTTGATCTTAATCTTAGACGCGAAACCTTTTCGCGTGCTCTGGTCGCTTTCGGCGTTAAACTCAACCGCCGCATCTTCTCCCGTTTCCTGTGGTGCTGTTTTAAGCTGCTTTAGCTCTTCCAGCTCTTTTTGCAAGTCTTTGTTTTGAAGAGCCAAGCACATTTCAAAGGACTTGCCCTCTGCAAACCATACCCCGCCCTTTTCCCCGAAAGCGTCCAAAAATTGCTGGCCGTTTCTGCTAGTTTCAGCAGACGAATCAGCCTGAGATCCAGGCAATTCGGCTTGGTGTGAAAGCTCCTGAGTTGCTTCCGTGGCGGCTTGCTCTTGTGCTTCCTCTGTCGCATTGCTTGAATCTGACAACTGTTCTGACTCCATTACCTTTTCTCCTATTTCAAGATCATTTCTCTCTAAAAAATCGCCAACAAAGCGGCGGACGCGCCCCGCGTCTATACCTAAGCACGCCACCCTAGGCGGGCTGTCTGTTAATCCCAACGCAAAGGAAGCTACTGCATTTGCCTCCTGTGCAATTTCCTGCTCTCTATGGAACAGGCCATCAGGGTTAGCGGCTGGCTCGTCTACTGCATCCGCCGCTCTCAGTTCTAACAGCCTGGAATGTGGCAGGTTGTCTATGTTATTTGGGTCAGGGCTTAGAAAAGCACCTGAATCTAGGTGTTCCTCTGTAAACTCTTTAGATGCTTCTTTGTCGTGCATAAACACAATAGAAAGCCCGTACGCGGCAGGATCATCCTCAGCAAGCTCCATTAAATATTGCGCCAAGTTTCCATCTGGCGTAGAATGCGCACTAGAGGAAAAATGCTGATCGGCTATCACCTTGTTTCCCTCAACTCGGGCATTCATGATTCGCCCTAGGTGCCTGCCTAGACCGTCGCCCGATAGCCCCGGGTGGGTAAATCTTGACTTTATGCCCTTATTTGGCTGGTTGATTGCCTCTGCAACTTGCGTATTAAAAACAGAATCTACCCAAAACCCATGGCCTAGAGCCTCGCCCTCAGTAATCACAGACACGCCGCGAATAATGCCAGCTTTCCAATGCCCCCCTTTGCGGTCGATGCTGGGAGCGTAATCGGCTAGCGACTTTTTGCCCCTAAAATATGCAGGGGGCTCTATTAGTACGTTGCTTTTATCTTTCATGGTCTGCCCCCTCTATTGCCACTTCTGGCCTAAATGCTGTTGAATCGGCATATACTAAAGGCACCCCGTGCGACTCCGCAAACCGCTGCGCCTTAGCCGTCATTTTTATATTTTCCTCAAAGCTTGTCCCTACGGTGTTGCACACGTTGTAGGGATTATCAAAGCCGGCTGCCACGGCCATAGACTGCCCCCGCACTTCTTTGACTGGATCCCACCAGGGAATGCCATCGGGAACCCAAGACCATCTTAGGTCTGAGAAGGATACCCCGCTGGGTAGTGATATTTCGCCATCATTAACGAGCAGACCAATTCGCCACATAGTCCATTCGTCTAGAAACTGCTGCAAGGATTCTATTTTGTCTTGGCACGATTTTAGGTATTGAATTAACCCCCCACGAGAGCCATAGAAATTTGTGAAGGATTCATCAAAAAACGAATAGGGGATATCAAGAGACTTTAACGCAACGTGAATCATTAGCTTCAGAAAGCTTGTAGTTTCCGTGGAAGGGTTTTTGCTTTCTAAAATTTGCGCATCTTCGCCCGGGTCCAGATCCAAGTTAAAAATCCCAGAGCTTAAATCCACCTCATGCGCCGAGTCGTCTACGCCGTCTCCGTCTGCGTCAATTGTTGCAGAGGTCCGATTCGGGAATAGCCCTACGTCTGAATCTTGCTTTACAACTAAGCCAAATAACTGCCCCACCTTCATCTTAGCTTGCGCATACTCAAAGCCTTCATATGTATCCTGGAACCAATTAAGCCCGGCAGCTACCGGGGAAACGCCGCGGACCTGATCGTACCGCTCATAGAAAGCATGTAGCAGCATATTTCGTGCTGGAACCCTTCGCCGTAATGTTAAGCGTCCGGTCCTTATGTCCCTATCACAAATTCCGTACTCCAGTGACTCGCCCGTGGCGGGATTTACTCGCACGCCGTTTACCCAATCCTCTGGACTTTGCAAGTTGGCGTTGCGTGGCATGTAAATGCGGCTAGATTCTATGGCCTGAATGTGACCGCGATCCCTGCCGCTGCGCAATTTCAGCCATCCAACGTCACCTTCCTTAACTCTGCATGTCTCAGCTAATCGCGTTGCACTTCTCAAGCTGTGCCTACGCGACGCGTCAAAATTGAATCTCTTGGATGCGTTTTTTATTGCCGCCTCTAGTGCATCGTTGAAGCCGTCGTCATCTAGTTTTGATTGAAACTTAAACCGAGAAACAAAGTCTAAATGCTTACGTATAGCCCACGCGGCAACCGCAAAATTCCTAGATAAATCTTGGGTAGTAGCCGAGAGAATGTTTCTTTTGCGTTCAGTTGCAATAGAATCTTCAGATTTAACCCTAGTCCTAGGCGGTCGCCTGCGACCCTTGTCTTCTGTAGCGTCGTAGCTACCGGAAGAAAGCCCAGAAACGTCGGCTAGTCGGCGCAAGAAACTCACCAAGCACCCCCGATCCGCAACTTAGAAACCTTTGGCCTTCGTGTGTTGCCCTGCTCCTCTTCTAGCGTGCGAATTAGAGAATTTATGTCGGCCACAGTTCTGGATTCGGTAGTGTCACCGTCTATCGTGACTTTCCTCAATCCCGAATCTCTTAGATCTTTGAGAGCTGCGATTTTTTCGCTGTTGTCTACAGCCATTAAAATACCCGTGCAGGTGGTGCAGCCCCTGCACGGGCGGAATAGGTAGCTACTATCCGGCTGGGATTATAGCAGTATTTTACTTATTTGCTTGCGTGGCTAATAGGTTTCCTATTAGTCTTTTTCGTTGGCCTCACTGTCTTATATGATCTTACCCACATCCTATTACCGCATTCGCATATGCTTTTTTGCTTTCGGATGCTCGTAAACTTCGTTCCATCCTGCATCGTGCCGCCGTAGTTTTGGATGATTGGAGACGCCCCCGGCACTGCTTTAATGTTGCAACTTCCGCACTTATCGCACACCGCTGGTATTGCGTTTGCGTATCCATACTTATGGTTTTTGCTGCCCTTGGGGCGGCCCTTTTTAGCCATTAGGTTAATATCCTCCTCTTCTTTTTCTTATTTGTTCTCGGCAGAGATTTACGCTTGCTAGACACTCCACAAATTGAAGCAGCCACCATGCAGCCTACCGCACAATCCAGAGGGTGATTTTCCTGGTTGGGCAGTAGCTGCCATTCCTTGACCGTGCGACCGTTTGCGGTCACCTCTATAGGTCTTTCTGCCCGATATGCCTCAGCGGAACGCCTGTGGGCCTCCGCCGGTCCCCCGTGAAGCATTAAAGAGCCATGCTCTCCCTTTGGCATGGCTAGTTGTGCGTGAAATCTTGTCTTCCAGAAGTTAGCGTCAAATATCACAGATGGAATTTCACCTTTGCTGGCCTTTTTGGGTGCCCACTCTGGCCCTATGTCAGCTCGCCCTCTATTGTTGGGCAGCCGGCTGATTGGCAATTTTTTTGCAGTTATCCCCATTCCATATGAAGGTGTAATAACTGCGGCAAATTCAGACGCCCGGCATGTGTTTTTAATGGTCTGCGAGTGATTCCCGTTTGCGTCAACAAGACAGCGTAAAATTCTCAATGGAACATCATCTTCCCGCATCCATTCGCGGCCTAAAATCTCCCCGAACAAGTCATCTAGTGCAATGTCTATTCTGGCCTCTACGGTCATGCCGGGGTAGAGATATGATAGCGGAGTGGGGGGGTTGCTGTGATTGAAAGTATAGCTTTTCTGGTCTGGCCACGTTCCTCCTAGCACTTTGGCGCCGCTGAATCTTTCATTGAAAGCCCACACCTCATAATCTAAGATTTCCTCATGCACATCGATCATAGCAACTAGCGTATTAAATCCGTTAGGGACTATGTTGGCGGGGACGCCGTTAACTTTCGCCATGATTTCATCTACCGGCAGCAACTCAATAGGGCCTTTCTCTTCTTGTGGGTCGTTTTGGCACTCTGATTCAAACGCCTCTATCCCATAGTCTGCTATAAAATTCATTGCGGCCTGTATCGTGCTTACTTCGCCGCGTGCGGTAGAGTAGGCGTGATCCCATGTAACGGCAGAGCCTTTGTCCATTGCATCCCGATTGGCAATGTAGAATTCTAGGGCCTCATCCGCTGCCCGTTTTCTGTCCCCTACGTCCTCTTTGTTATAGGCGTGCCGGATTCCGTTGTACTCATCCCAAAGGTCAGTATTTTCTGGCATGGATTCCACCATTTTATACCGTACTGTTGTGAATGCGGGGGTCAGTGCTAACTGGCTTGGGTAGTCCCTGTCTCTGATTATTGTTGCATTGTTTATTATTGCTACAGGTTTTTTGCGAGTCCCTAGGAATGCGATGTCTGTCGTCAAAATCTTCATGCACTTACTAACGCTCGTTGGTGACATTGCATCCTCTGTAGATTGTACGTCGTCCAATATAACAACGGATGGCCGCCGGCCTTCTACATTTTTACCGCGTGCCTTCTTGAATGGCCTGGAAACAATCATGGCGCCCTCACTGGCTATCCCTTCGCCTAAAACCGGGAAGTATATAGTGTCCCCTTTTATGCTGATCTTGGTACGCTTTCCTTTGTACGTCTGATACTGGCACCGGTGGCTATTGCCGTCTAGGTGGTGAAAACAAAACAACTCTGGAAAACATCCCAAAAGCTTTTGATTTTCACTTAGTGCAACCAATGCAAGCTTTAGCAGGTCGGTGGATTTTTCCGTGGAGTCACAGCAGACCATCACAAAGTCTTGGACGCCTTTAAGGCACGCCCAAACGGCACCAAGTATAGACCGCGTAGACTTTCCGTAGGCACGCGGCTCTAACTTGTTTAGGTTTCCTGTGCCAGTTTCTAAGATGTTCGATTCGTGGGCTATGGATGAAAGTTGAACATCCCCAAAAGGGTCACTAAAAAGATCCTGGAACATTTCGGCTAAAAATACTTCCAGCGAGTCCAGCACGTCCTTCCTTAGTTCTGGGTATTTTATTTTCGGGAGTTTCCCTATTTCGTTTTTTTTGTCACGTTCGGCCTGCCTTCTTTTCCGCATTGTTTCGCGGTGCTTGTCAGCAGAACTCGTAACCAAAGCCATAAACCTAAACCTATTTGCTATTTTGTGCTCTTCCGTCTGGCCACTGGAGGTTAAATAAAAAAGTAGTACCTATCGTTTTCTACTAGGCCACCACAGTTAGCAGCAGGTCGGCCTCTGCCCTTCCGCCACCGTCTGCGTATGTTACCGGAAAGTTGATGGTATAGTTGCCAGCAGTTACTCCCGTTATCTTTACTTTTGCTAGTCCGCGGTCCCTGCTAGGCGTTCCAAATGTTACACCGGCAGCCGTTCCCTCTTTTATGGTTGGCGTTCCAGCGGACTCTATTCGCCCATTCGATGGTAAGTCGTTTGTAAAGTCTACCGCTATAAGTTTCTCTTCTCCCACCTGGATGCCTACTTTCTTGCCGTCCGATGAAACCAACCCATTCCCTGTCCTGCGTAGCTTGTAGGTACGCGATAGCGGGGTAGGCGTCTGGGATATCGGTGCTTCGTTAGAGTAGTTAGGCTTTGTCACAATTGCATAGACTGCGCCGTTCTTATTGTTCCCAGTGCCGGCATACAGGACTAGGGACCAGTTCGCCCCGCTGGCCTCTTCGGGTATCTCAAAGGATTTTACATTGATGCTTTCTATCTGAACGCCGGGTATTACATTTTCGCTGGGCCATGCGTCTGTACCGGATGGGGCGGCCTCCCATGCTTTTTCGGTGTCGTCCCATACCCTGCCGGACTCGTCAAACAAAACACCCTCACCGTAGGTGGTTCCCAATAAGACCTTCATTGCGTACCTCTTTCTTTATGCGTTTGGTTATTTTTTTAGGCTAGGCTTTAGTTCCGATCCGTCTGGCGTTGTTAGCCCGGCTTTTAGGTTGCCCTCTTTATCTACAAGCGATGGCTTCACTTCGCTTGATTCTCCTGGAGTTCCTCCAGTGTAGGTAGATGACGTCAGCGATGGCTTTAAGTTGCTGCGGTCTGGAGTTGTCAGCCCTGGCTTTAGTAGCGACGGGGCTAGCGATGCAACGCTAGCCAAAGAAACGTAATCATATGGCCCAATGTCATCGTTCACCCTAGACCTGTAGTCAAAATCTCTGGCCGGGGTATTTGCAGAATCGCCGTTGATAGCCCAGCTAGAAAAGTCATCTTGCGCCAAAGTGTAATCACCGCCAGCGTAGTCGGTAAAGTATGTCCCCGTTGCTGTTTTGCCTCCTACGCTGCCGGTGTTGTCGTCATGATTAGCGTCTGCGGCAGTGGAGTCCTTTGATACGCAGTAGCGGACGTTAGTCGTAGCAACCTGATTAGCGTCAGCAAAATCAGCCCCCCCGTTGTCGAAGCTTAAGCAGTTGTAATAATTTCCCACATTCGTTGCCACAAACCAGGGGTCTTCCGCATCCGGGTCACCTTGTCGGCAGTTTTGCGCAGCACTACCACATTTGACAAATAGGCAATTCCGAAAGGTTGCTGTCGTTGTGTCACGCGCTCCACGGTAGGCACTGCCCGTGGGGCTTTCAAAAATACAATTGTCGCAGTTCAATGTTGCCGTGTCCGAATCGTACCAGACTAATACGGCGTGTTGCGTTACGTTCTTGATGTGAACCCTTCGCAATGTTAGCGTGTCAGTGCCGTTTGTCGTTGTTATGCCTGCCCTCGTACCGGCCTGCCCGGTATTCCCGCTCAAACCGTCACCAGCACCGTCAAAAATGATGTCCTCAATTGTCAATGCTGAGATATTTGCACTCCCCGAGTAGACCATCTGGTTGCCGTTATGCTTGGAAAAAACCGTCCTTTTAACTCCGGGGATGTCGCTCTTGATCGTGATATTGACTGCCGAGGGCCAGCCCGTTAATGACAGGTTGTCTGTAGTGTCCTCCTTAACAATTACAATTTGATTTTGGTCATAGCTTCCGCCAGTTATGGCCGCCCTCCACGCTGAAAGGCTGGGGTAATCGTTCGCACCCGATCCCGATGAATCAATGTAGCTCGTAGTAGTCGCCATGGATTACCTCACTTCGATCGGTTGGATGAGATCTATATCTATTGGGTCTGTAATTAAGCAGCATTTTGCCTCTCTGTCTTCGATCTTATGTTGCTCTTCAACGGGCACGACCTTGGTCAGGTCCACTCGATAGCTGTGCGGGTGCAAGTGATGCCCATCATCGTCCACAATTGGCCCTTTGTATTTTCTAGCTTCCGCAAGAGTAAGGCCGGTGTAGACATTTACAAAGTTTTTACACATTGCTTCGGAGCAACGGTCCGTCCCAAACTTAGAGTCGTCTGTGCATGACACAACATCTCCATTCTTGATACTCAGATGAAACCAAGTCATCGGTTCGCTCCTGATTTTAGCATGCGATTGTTTTCTCTTGTTATGTCGGTGTTCTCTTTGATCGCTTCGCGCGTCGCTTGCGACTCATCTCCTATGTGTTCAATAGCATGAGTCGAATTCGTTAAGCCTTCCACGACTTTACCAGTTAGCTCCCGATTGTATTGCAATGCGTGGATTCGCTCCTCCTGAAAAGCGTCAGTCATTCGTATACCTTGCCACACGAGAACGCCTGCAATCACTGAGGTTGGGCCAAATAGTTTTGCTGCGTAGATGACTCGGCCCACTAGGTCGTCGGGTGTCTTTTCGTCTGCGGTCATGTCTGTTCGTGCTTCATGCCGGGAGCGTCCTTGTGCTCGGTTTTGTTAACGGGTTAGATTGTTCTATCTTCCATAGTGTCATGCATGTCTTTTATAAGTTGCCCTAAGCCCTCATTCACAATCTTTTCTATAGCGAAGTCGTGTCGAGCCTGACGGTAAGTCCACCAAGACCACACCATCTGCACGATGCGTGCCAACTGAACAAGCAGCATGGCAATTTCTACCGGCGACATTCCGCATTCTTTTACGCAGTCGGCCCGTGTCCTCTTTACCAGCTCCCTGCCTGAGTGCCCCGCTGCAATGTTTTCAATTGCAGACTTTGCTATTCGTTTGCGGTTTCTCCTGTAACGTGGCGTTCCTATCTGGCTGCCACTGGTGCAAACGTCCTCATGCGAAATGTAGCTTAAGCACTCATTCAAAAGCTTTTCTTTTTCGTGCATGTCTTTTATCAATTGCCCGATGATTTTGCCGCAACACTTGCCGACCTTGTAGCACGCTTTGCGAGCCGATCAACTCGCCTGAGTGCGCAACTACTCCTGGTGGACTTGGCACACTTGGCAGCCGCTCCCAATGGG
>VTLG01011670.1_pt1 | contig 15793 bp, 26 predicted proteins | sample 4694571 | NCBI WGS metagenome assembly VTLG01 (sample SAMN12604809, study PRJNA352737) | marine metagenome | biome: ENVO:00000447; feature: ENVO:00000209|ENVO:00000569|ENVO:01000036; material: ENVO:00002151; isolation source: viral sequences binned using virsorter ...
CCTAGTCGCTCATGTTGTACAGGGTTTTTATTTTTATGATTTACACCCCCCTCCCCTTGTTATATAAAATAAAAATTATATAATATCTTTATTTCTCCTCTCCTTTATTCTTTTATTTACTTCTGTATTAGTCTTTTGAGCATGACATCTAGTACATAATGTTTGGAGGTTATCCCACAAATAAAAATCTCCTCCCTCGCTTACAGGTTTGATATGGTCTACTAATTTGCCCTCTGTTATTCTATTATTATTATCCTTACACACCTTGCATAGTGGATTGTATTTGTAATACATATTTCTTAATGCCCTCCATCTCCTACTATTATACATCTTAGCATACTGTGGTTTGGAATAAGATTTGTTATTCTTAGTAGCAAACTTCTTAATGTGTTTATAGTTAGTAGAATAAGGTATATTAGGCATTACTTATAACTCTCTGGATTAATACTATTATATAGCTCTACTACCATAAACTCAAAAGCTCTAGCATTACTAACCTTAATACCTAATTGCTTATGTAGTTTATCTTTTAATTCTTTAAACAGCTGATGAGTAGATGTTCTACATGGTATAGATAGCTTCATACTATATTCAGTATCATATACATTACTACCAGCCATACTAATTAAATCATCTATATTTATTTCTTTACTCATTTATATTATTTAGAAACATATCATAGGGGTCATACCTATAAATGTTTATTTTTCTTTTGCTGGTTTGCTTCCATGTATTTCTGTAGCTTATACCATATCTATCTCCTATTTTAATCCAGCCCATAGTTTCCCAAAATATATTACTAGGTAAATCATTAGCACATCCACAACTAAAAGATAGTGTACCAATCTTATTACCATATACTAATACATCATCTAATAATAATCTACCCCTTTGCATCATCCTAGCATCTGTTTGTAAACATATTTGAGCTATCTTACCATATTTCCATACAGCATTAACTCTACCAAAAGATGCTAAAACAAATCCCACTAAATCTCCATTACACTCACATACCCAGAGCTTATCATTACATACATTACTCCACCTCTTACCATTTTTAACTCCACTAATCGCACTTTCATAAGCCATTTTAGGTATAAATCCTAGAGATTGAGATTCTTTTTTAGATAAAGAAATAATATATTTTATATCTTTTAAGGTAGCAAATCTGATACTCCCTATATCAATATCTGTTTTTATCTCATTACTCATATATATATATAAAAAGAGGAGATACTAGCTATGTTGACATAACCAATATCTCCCCATGAAACACAATACAAAAAAAACTTTTTGAAAAGGAAATACAAAGGTAGTAATTATATTTCTATTTAACATTATCCAATTCCTTTATTAGTTTTAAAAATATCTTTTTAAGCATTTTCTTCTCAGCTATACTTAAATCTTTAAATAAATCTAACTCACTATCTATCTTATTATTATATACTACAGCTCTCTCTCCTACTGTAGTGATATACTTATAGTATTTATTATTTTCTAATCCTTTTAAACTCATATCATTTAATTTAATTACTCATATCTTTTATAGGCATACCATCATCCTCTAATCTTTTTATCATATTCTTTAAATGTATTATAAAGCATCTCTTATTAAATTCCTTACTACTCTCAGCTTGTATATGGCACTCTCTACATAGGGCTATAAGATTAGGTATCTCATTAAGGTTACAGCACTTACTGTTTGCTCTTGGGGATATATGATGTATATCTACAGCCACCTTTCTACATAGCTCACATAGTATTATAGCATATCCATAATCATATCCAAAAAATGTACAATAAACTTTTTTATAGTTATTTTTCATAAGGATATACATTATCATAAAAGATAGGAGATAGATCTTTTATCTTTTGTTTTATTTCGTTTACTCTTTTGCTCTTATTATCTCCCACATCATACTTACTATTAGTATTGTGATTAGCATATACTCTAGCTAATAGAAATAGCTGATGGTCTACCTTTTTTCTAATAGATTTATTTGTTCTGTATTTACTCCATAATCTATCCATGTTTTTTGCTTACTGATATTATCTCCTTACCCTGTTTAAAATTAGCTGGTATAATAACTTCTCCACCCTCTCCTAATGATGTTACATTATTTAGCATTTGTTTATAAGCTCCTTTGTATTTCTCTTTTAACTCTTTTAGCTTTTGCTCTGCTACTGTGATTTCCTCTAGATGTTTAAAATCCCACCTACCAGCTGATTTCTTTAGATTTACATTATATCCATCTATCTCTACAGATTCTCCTCCATACTTAGATAATTCATCCAGAGCCATCTCCTCTATTTTGCTTTTATATTCTTTTGTTTTTTCCTCTATTTGTTTTAGAAATAAAAATGCTTTTAGTGGATCTATCTCTCCATCATTTACTAAATCATATATATCCTTAAAATTTTTATCTATTTGATATTGAGCATAATCTATATCATTAGGTAGTTTAAATTTATTATCTGTATCTATTTTACTCATATTTTTCCTATTATATTTTTTTTTATTCTTATGTATATATTTTATAGCTCCTAGCTTCCAGTATGGATTTCTCCCTTTTATTTTTTTATCCATTTTCTTCCATTAAATCCTCTAATTTTAGAAGGTAGTTATTAATCTTATTATCTATCTCTATTATATTTGTAGTTTTTATATCTATTAGTATAGATTCAACATCTACAGCACATATATAAGTACTATTATTTATATACTTATTTTCTAATTTTTTTTCTCTAAATTGTTTTAATGATTCTAAAAATTCCATTTATTTAGTTTTTTTCCATGTAGTAGCTCCACTATAATTATTGAGGGTTTTTTCATATCCTATACTTATAAGATGATTATGATATTCTTTTGTTTTATCTATATCCTTTTCAATTCTTTTAGCATAGTGTATATCATAATAATTAGGAAATGATATATCATTATAATAATCTACCCCCTTATTATTATTCTTATTCTTTTTATTATTATTCTTATTCTTATTATTACCACTATACTCTATACCTACAGTACCCCCTACTGTACCTATAGTATATATATGCTGTATTAAATCTTGGTTTTTAACAGCTTTAAAATCTTTTTCTATACATTTCTTTATAGTAGGAGATTCAGAGTAGTTATATTTAAGGAAATTGACTATAGCAATCTCATTAGTACCTTTACTATATACTATTTTGCCTAATTTCTCAAATAATTCTAATAAATGTTCTATAGTATCTGTATTATATCCAGTATGGTATGTTATTTGCTTTATACTAATCTCATAAATCCCACATTGTTTAACATTAGGATTAGTAAGTAGATATATATAAAAATACTTTTGCTCTGGAGTTAAATCTAGGATTAATGGATCATCCCAAAAGGTTGTATGTAATTGTCTATATTTAGCCATAATGTATTGTATTTAAAAAGGTGTATCATCGTTTATAGTTTCATAATCTAAATCTAAATCTTTTATATGTTTAGGTACTAAAGTATAAAAAAACTTATCCTCCCATTGTCTAGATTTAATATAAAATTCTATCTCTACTACATGATTTACTTTTATATTATCTCTCTGTACTTTTATACTCTCATCCCCTATTACCTCAAATTGATAAAAATGCTCAAAATCATATCCCTTGCATTTAGTATTACCTACAAATTTTAATATACCAAAAGAGCCATCTTTTGTTTTGATTTCCTGTATAGGTTTTATCTCTACTATTTTTACATTTAATTTATACATAGCTTATATTCCTTAAGTTTTTTTTTTAGTTTCTTATTCTCATCATTTAAAAATGTATTCTCATTTAATATATTTTCATATCTAATACTAAAATCAGAATCATATTTTGTTTTTACTATACTATATTGCAAATCCAGTTCACTATTATCCCAGTTAATAAATTGAATTTTTACATTATCATATAATTTAGTATAGTGATGTATTATTTTATATTCAGAATCATGATGGTTACTCATCTCATCTATATACTCTTTATATTTATTAAATCTATTACATAAATCTTTTAAACTATAATTAAAATCCTCTCTAAGTATATTATATACCATAGCTCTAGCATCTTTTATTCTAGGATTAACATAATCTCTATAAAATTCTCTATCTTTTATTTTATTATAGTATGCAGCTATTTTAACTAATCTATCTACAGATTTCATTTATTGTTTTTTAAACTCATCGGCCTCATCCTCACTATAGATACCTAATTGATATAGCCCAGATATTTGTAATACTACCCTTGATTTCCCTCTTTTTTCGGCCATACAAATTGGATAAGAATTTTTATTATTAGATGGAGATGCCTCTCCAAAGCTATTTACAACTATTTTAGGCACTTTTTGTTTTCTAGGTGGTTGTCCTTGTTGACCATCCACATTAACCTCATCCAGTATAGCTCCTGTTGCAAGTATTACACAGGATTTAAAATCATCTGATATTTTCTCTATCTTATAATTCATTTGTATACCTAGATGAGCTTGTATTTTTTCTATTCCAGTTCTAGTTATAATGTGTTTTGCTTTACTTCCAAATTTCAGCTCAAATATATCCTCCTTATCTAGATTGTATTTCTGATATATTTCTTTTAAAGTTTCTTTATTCATGTTAATAATTTTTAATTAATGTTTCTAATTCAGTTTTATTTTTTCCAGATATAAACATAGAAGCTTTATAATAATTATCATCCCTTACTAAATTATCCAGATCTAATCCATCTAAATACTCAGAGTATAGTATCATAAATTTAGATACCAGTAAGCTATCCTCCATATCATCCATAGATGCTTTTGTAACACCTATAGTATTTAAGATAACCAGTTTAGCATTTCTACTCATTGGATTTAATTGTCTTTTTATTGTACTTAGTGTATTGTTTTTTAATTGTTGTTCTATAGCCATAGTTTTAAATTTACCCATTTATTTTTTCTATAATTAGCAGCTCTACTTTTCTCCAATCAGTTTTATAATGATAAAATAATATATTAAAAACAAAATTCGTTTCATATAAATAGCACTCAGTTTTATTAAACATTTTTTTGATTCCATTTATCCCATGCTCATTATACTCATTTATAATATCCTTATCATCTACCACTACTGTACTAAACCAAGCATCTCCATTATATTTAATGGCTCTATTCTTTTTAAGCTCCAGTATTAATTTAATAGCAGTATCTCTATTGTTCATAGAATCCTCATAGATAATATCATTATCATCCAATATCTTATATAACTCTGTATAATCCATCTATACAAAAGTAAAAGATATATTTTTTTTATTACTATCCCCTCTAATGTTTCATCATCAATTTCCCTAGCTGTTCTGTGGTAAGAGTATATAGAAACATTTTATAATCTCCATTAAACTCATCATCAACTATTTTAGGTAGTGGTAATACATTATCCTTATCTCTATCTAGGATATGATTTACTAATAATTTTTTTAAATTTCCCATTGTGTTTCATTTTTAAAATTTATCAAATATCTAAATACAAAATCAAAATAAAAAAAAATGAGATAGATTGTTATTAACATGGATTTGTTAGATTAGTGTTTATAATTAATCTTACTTCCCAAGTCCATAGGAATAAAAAATCCCATTTTACCATCTATTACTATACCACATCCTAGAGTAGGTTTCTTACTGAAATGCCTCCCGTATTCCATAGCTAAAGTATCTACATCAATAAGGCAGCCCACATTTAGAGCAAAGGTTAAATCTTTATAACTAGCCCTATAATTAACACCACCAGAGCTATGAGTATGCCCAGATACCACCGATTGCCTATAATCAGTCATTAGACCTACTGAGCTATATAGCCCACTCTTACCAGTACCATGTATATAAAGTACATCATCTATCTCTATATGGTATTGAGATTTCCATCCATTAGGAAAGCTCCATATATCCTCAAAAGTTTTTAAAAATTTAGTGGGTATGTTATGGGATTTTGCTTTTCTAGTTATAAGAGCATCATGGTTTCCCATTATATGCTCTCCCTCTGGAAATGTTTTAAATAGTATATCTATTTCCTTTTGTGCTAGAGCAGCTTCTTTTGCTGGATTATCAGCTTCTCCCCCACTCTCCCAATAACTCCAAGAATTTCCATCTACCAAATCTCCAATATGCACTATTTTTTTTACTTGAAATTTGTTAAATGTTTCATAGATAAATGGGAGATAATTTTTATGCTGAAATGGAAAATGGGTATCACTAATAATTCCAACTACATTAGAATTTTTGTAGTGGTTTATAAACTCATAAACATACTTATTAAGTCTTGGTCTATAGCTCATTAATCTTTTTTAGATGAGCCACCAAAGAAAAAATCTACTATAGTATTTACCTTAGCACTCATAGCCCCAAAAATTGTAGAGATAAAACTAATCTCAAATTCTCCTAAACTAAAATCTCCTATCACGAAATACCTAAACATAACAAAGCTCAATCCAAAATAAGCTATAGTAAATATAGTAGCTAGTATTTTCTGTATCTGGCTATCAGTAGAGTATAATGTTCTAGCTGATTTTCTATCCTCTACCTCCAGCTCAAACATTTGTTTTTCATGTTTTTTTAATAAAGATTCTAGCTTTCGTTTAGCTTCTAGTTTCTCCTCTTTGGTTGTAATTACCTCATCCAATATATTAGAGGCATTACCTATTAAATTTTTTATTATTCCTTTTATCATAACACTTTATATTCTGGATATTTTCTATACTTTGTCTTATTATTATCATCCTTATATGCTTCTAGTATTTGTTTCCTATTCTTTTTTTCATTGTAAGATATATGAATCCACCTACCCCCAAACTCCCAAATCATCTGGTCAAAATCTAGATTTAATTCTATTACAGCATCAAAGATTATAGTATTCTCTATCTTACCATCTCTCACTATTATAATATCAGCAGCTTGGCCTTTTAAATGCTGAGACTTTGAGTTTGAACGATTACCCAAAGCCCTATTCAAAGCTGGGCTACGATATCCAGAGGTAATTCTAATTGCCCCTACCTTATCTCTAAGTTTCTGGAGGATATTATTTACTAAGAGCTGTAAGTTTCTAATTATTTCTGGAGGGGGATTATTATCTATACCCCTTTTTATAGCTAAATTACTCCTAGCTAATTCCTCTAATGTGAAATTAACACTAATTCGCATAATTAATTAAATTTATTTAATAACAAACTATCCACATCCAACTGTAAATTCTTATATGTAACATCAAAAGAGAATAATATATTAGCTATATATCTTTTAACCTCATCCCCATTATGGTATACTACTATAGTAGGCATACTAATACTGAATTTATCCATGTATTTAGGATTATCACATAAACTAATACTATAGCATTTACAGTTATCCAGCTTATCTAAACCCTTAAAATGATTATCTGAGTTCCAGCTGGTATTAAATTCTACCAAAGCTATCTCCTCTTTTAAAAAACTCTGGCCTTTTAAGTTAGTAGATAATAAAAATGTAACTACCATTAATAATATATACAAATAAGAGCTAATATCTATTCTTTGAGTTTCCATTAATGAGCCATTAAATTATTAATATCATATAACCTACCCTCTATAATGGTAAGCTGTTTTTTTATATCCTCTATACCTTTAGCATTATTCTCAGTAGCTATTAGAGTCTGTTGAACATTTAATCTGATATTCTGATCTTTCATTTCCCACTCAGTAGCAGAGAGAGTAGGAGGGGGATTTTCCATCGCTAATTTTATATCAGCTTTTAAACTGAAATAAACAGAGCACAAAGAAATAGCAAAACTGATTACTATTATTAGTGTTTTTAAATCCAGAATTAAGCTGGTTGATTCGTTTATTTTAATGATTTTATCTTTCATTTTATTATGTAATTTAAACCTGTTTTTATATTATAATTTTCTCTATCAAAATAACTCAAGTACACAGCTTCTAAATAAAAAGCTAGACTATTAGTTATATCCTTTTGTATCAAAGCTCCTACCTCATAATCTATCCCACCCTCATAGCCATAATCACTTAATGGCTCATTATATGGTAATACATTAGCCCAGAGTAGTGTATGGTATGTATCATTATACTTATACCAATTCACTCCCACCACAGCTGATATGGTTTGCTGTATTCCTAGAGCTTCTATCTCCTCTTTATTGTATTTGTTTATGATACCAGAGTAATGGTATTTAAAAAATTCACTTGTAGTTTCTGCTATTTCCACTCCATCAAAATACCACCTGTAAAATGATTGCTCCTCTCTATCTAAATGATTATTATTATTTAAATCTAAAAAATAATACTCATTGTTATACCCCAGCTCCTCTGCTATAGCTTCAAAATCATCAGCATTATTAAAATCCCTTGTAAAAGGGTCTATCCCATAAGCATTATGAAATCTACACACCCCCCCTATAGTAATTCTTAAAGCCCTTAAATCAGCTTTTAACCTTAAATCTATTTGCTGATATTTTAAATCTATTCCCTCTAAGTTAGTAGCTTGTAAATTGAGCTGGTAAAAGTTATTAGAGAGGTATCTTATCCAATAATCAGAGTTTGTAAATTCTAATCCCCTATCTCTTACCATTTCATAATTAAAATTATACTCTAATCCATTGGCCAAACTACTACGAAACATACCCCATTTTGTCTCACTTCCATCTGTATAACTCTTACCCTTTTGCTCAAAATTTAATCTAGCTAATCTCCTAAATCCAAAGCTAAATCTATAATTAAATTCATTATCTATACTGGTTTCTGTGAGCAGTCCATTTTGGATAGTATATGTATTAGCTTCATTTAATGAATTATTTAATCCAATACCACAATAAAAAGTACCATATTTAAACAGCCCTAATTGAGCATTACATTTATTACTCCATAGCAAAAGGATTATAAATACTAAAAAAATATATATACTGTTTCTCATTATGCTGTACTTAAACTCTTATAAAATAGATGTACTATTATATAACTACTAGCTGATGTGGGTATAGCATCAGAATATAAAAACAATCCCTCTCCAGAGCTATTGGTACTCCTATTCTTTTGAGCTACAGCATTAGTAAAAGCTCCTATATCATAAATCTCATTAGTTCCAGACCTATATACAAAGCTGGGTATCTTACCCCAAAAATCAGCAGCTATTGCACTTCCATTACCATGCCCTAAATATAAATCATAATCTACATTTTCACTAGCTCCATATATATACTCTATACAGCAATTTATAGGGATATGTAAAACATCTGTAGCAGCAGCTAATAAAGTATATCCAACATTTAAAGCTTGATACTGAGCATTACTTAAAGTATATTTTTTATATTCTATAGCATTACTAGCCCTCTCTGTTACTAATTTATTATCAGCTACAATCATACTACCACTAGGAAACCAGTCTCCTTTTGTAAAACTTGTAGAGGTTATCCTCAGAGTAGTAGCTGTACCTAGTAAATCTTGATTACAGGTTAAGAGTTTAGAGCGAAATGTATTTATATTAAATATATAAAAGGTATCTCCAGCCCTTAATAGATAATCTGTACCAGATGCTATTACCCCCATTGTAGTAGTAGCTCCAGTACCAGATGTTATACTACTAGTAGCTCTAGTAATACAATTATCTAGCAAATAATTATAAAAGGGATTAGCCATCCCCCCCATGTGATCTATAGGGGCATCTCCTATAGCTAATGCCCCTGTAGTTTGACCATTTAGGGGTAGTATACGATTCCTAATATCACTACCATATCTCCCCTTAGGGATTTGAAAGTTTTGTAGTTTAGTTATACCAGACAATGCCTTAAAGGGTACACCAGATACTTGGGTAGATGGCCTTTTACTCAAAAGCTCTTTTATATCTATTCTTTTACCATATTTTTTAGCCATTACTATTACTACTATAAGAATTATCAATCAAATTATCTTTACTATATGTAACACAATCCTCTAAAATAAGTTTTATCTTTCCTGTACCAGCAGTAAAACTACCACCAGTAACTATAAATGCTATATTAGATGATGCTTGATTTTGATACCAATCTCCAGAAGTCCAGTAGTATATACCACTAAAGAGCTTACCCTCTATTTCCCTTGTACTTTGCCATCCTCCATCTGTAACAGTTCTATCTACAAAATTGAGTTCTAATTTTTGTTTTATTTGGTATCTATGAGCTAGAGCTTGTTTTGCTCTTTTGATATGTAGTTTCATATCCTCACTACTGGATGTGCCTTGATATTGTGTTCGCCAATCTTGAGTATCAGCTCCAGTCTGTGCATTTGTAGTTTCATTAGCTTCTGTGAATATCATAAACTGACCAGAATAGTCTCCCCCAAATTCTCCCTCCTCTAAATCTGCAAAGGGGTCAAATTGTGGCTCATCTCCTATTATTATCTCTGGAGATTGTACCTCCTCCTCTGATGGATTTCCATTTCCATTTTCATACCATCCATATCCATAATCAAAACTCCCAGCCCCAGCAGTAGACCCCACTACAAAAACTCTCACCTCACTTAATGAATAAGCAAAAGTAACTCCCCTATGCTCACATAGTAACTCTTTATTATGATTCCAATCCCTAGCACAGGCATAATGCTTAGTACCACTATCATCAATAACTTGGTCTCTCCGAAATCCATAGTATAAAGAAATCATCTGTAATTCACTCCATCCATAATCTCCATCTCCATCAGTAGACCTACCCCATGGAATCTGAGGGGTTTGAATAGCAAAGGTTTCAGTTTTAGCTAAGTCTCCCATAACTGAAGCCCAGTAGTTACCTACCCAACTAGCCCCCACATTTAAAATGGTGTTATTATAATTATGAAAGATGGGGCTGAAATAAGCCCAATGATTATCATAGGGAGTTCCACCTCCTCCTCCTCCCTCATCTCCCCTAAACCAGTACATAGCATTACTATCTCCACTATCTACTCCCCACATAGCTATACCATTAGAATCAAAGGGCTGTTCAGTATCAGGATTATCCATATCATATCTCGTACCACCATAAGTAGGGTCTGCTGTAGTATCTATTCCAGCCCAATTATTAGCATACTGGTCTGATTCATAAGCATAACCAGTATCTCTAGCCCATGGTACTGAGCCAGTAAGCCATGAGAATCTATCTTGACCCAGCCACCAGTAGTCTCCTTCCGTAGAGCCATCATCCACATTTTCAGACTGTGTAAACAATCTTAATCCCATCCTCACCATTTGGGTAACATCAATCTCCTGTGCCACATAGATACCACTAGTCCAAAGCTCCCCAAACTCATCAAAATACTCCTCAGCTGATACATAACCCATTTCTCCAGAGGAGAAATAACTAACCATATCTATAGGATATACAGTAACACTTCCAGTAATAAGTAGTCTTTGTTTTGCTACCTTTTCGGATGGGTAAGTCCATCCCATACTCCCCACATCTGGCTGTATGTTAGTCAAAGGCAATCCGAGTCCTGGGAAAAATGGCTCATAGATGATATCATTTGGAAAATTATCAATTTTCACTTCTAATGTACCATCCTCATAAGCAGCCGAATTATATGCTACTGGCCCACAGGTAACAGCATAAAATATATCATGGTGATAGATAGTTTTATACGATAAAAGGGGAGCTATAAACATCTCTTTGCCACCAGATGCTCTCTCTATTGGATTTTTAACAGTACAGGATGCTGCATCATCATACTCTACAGCTACATCAGTAGTCAAATCTTTATTATGATAAAAAGTAAGATGATTAGCATTAAAATTATCATTATTATCGTTTTCATGGTTTAGCATTGGAGCTTGTAGATACCAGACAGCCCTACCATTTATAAGCGGCTCTCCCCCTCCAGACATACTATCAGTAACTACAGAGGACATCATAAGTCTAAGCTGAAATGTGGCCAAAATCTGTTCTAGTATCTTATAGTAGCTCCATGGGGTTTTTTGACTATCTTGAAATATATAGGTATTGATTGAGGTAAGAGCTAATGGGTCATGATCTACATCTTCTTTCCATGTACTATCTAAAGCCCCCATAGCTTTGTTATAATAAAAAGGGGTATGTAATATAAAATTCCTTTTAGCAGCATCATCTGTAGCAAATAAATCCCAATCATCATCTGTAGTAGTAATCTGACTTAAACAAATTTTAATTATTCTAAGAGCTGACTTATGGCCTTGATAGGTAGAGCTATCCCAGTTCTTATATTTTAATTGGGTAATACCATCTACGGCCTTTAGAGTTATAATTTTATTGGGAGAGGTATCATCTAGCCCAGCTAAATCTCCTAATAAAACACCAAACCACCACCCCCTCCATGCTTCGGTCTCTCCAGTTCTTGCAAACCATCTCTCTATAGTAACTATATACTCATTTTCATTTTCACTACCTATAGATAGTATATCATCAACTATACCACTTGTAGCAGCTTCTATAATAAAATTAAATGATACAGATGTAGTTTTTATAGGAGCTATCATACCATCATCCCCTCCAGCCATCTTTAAAGTAAATCCATCTGAGGTACATTTAAAGGGTATCGTATCATCACTACCTGTTCTTTTATGTATATTTATTTGGAAATAGCTATCAGCTGTAGAATCTTGATTTTGACTATAAAACTGGCATTGATATTTTACATACATAACTAGAAATCTGTTACACTACCAGATACTCTATCTTGGGTATTGGTAGACCTATCATTACTTAATAATATATTAGAGCCAGATATTTCTCCATGTAATCTACCTGTACCCCCTCCTCCTATCATGCCTCTAAGTTTATCTAATGGAGCTATTACCTCTGGATTTGACATACTAGTACCTCTACCCTCTCCTACCATTACTGGAGTAGGGCCAAAAGCTAATCCTCCATGCTGCATACCGAATAGCATTTTCATAACACCACCACCACCACCTGTAGGCAATCCTATAGCAGTCATAATGGCTTTAAATACTAGCATCTTTATTATCATAGTAGCTAAATCTTTTAGCATCATTAGTAAAAAATTTCCAAATGCTTTAGCTAGATTTCCCCCCTCCACAATAGTAGTAGCTACCATATCAGCAAATCCCTCAGCAAAAGCTAAACCAAAATTTTGTAATCTCTCTTTCATCTCCTCAAAAGTTTCTGCAAAACTTGTTTTAGTAGCTTCGCTCCACTCAAATATAGATTCACTAGCTGTTGATAATGCTTGATTTAATGGCCCTATAAATGTTTCCTCAAAATCCATAAAAGTACCAGACAAATCACTTTCCTCTCCACCCTCATCTCCACCACCACCTCCTCCAGTAGCTTGTGGGGCAAATAATAAATCTGAAAATTGCCCAGATAGATTACTTATAGTATCTTTTACTTTATCCACAAATTTCTCTCCCAATTCTTGCCCTTTAGCTACAGCATTATCTACATCCTCAACAGTAATAAGCTCAATAGGGTCTCTGGCTGTGAGATTATCTCTCATAGTTTCCACATTTTTCTCTACCTTATCACTAAATTCCTTAGCATTTTCTCCAAAAGCTGAAAAGAAATCATCTATAGCTTTTTTTCTTTCCTCTTTATTAAATAGATTAAGTAATATCTTACCTAGAGCATTAACCCCAGCCACTATATTTTTTATGTTTAGTATTGCCTTATCTCTTAAAAATCTAAATGCAAAAGCTACACCCTCTACTACCCCTCTTATAAGCATATTTTCATTATATAGCTTAATTACCCAGTTAATAACATCCACCAAAACGAATTTCATTTTATCCCACTCTTTTACCACATTTACTATTAATAGAGCCATAAGTCCTAGAGGTATTACGATATATGGATTCATTAAAAATGCAGCATTAACTACACCTGTTACAGCTACAGCTAATTTTCTAAATATACCTATTAATCCCCCACCTACTAGAGCTATTTTACCTAGAATAAATAATGATGGGCCAAGTAGGGCTAGAGCAGCTACTACTTTTATGATTTTCTTTTGTGTTTCCTCACTCATACTAGAAAATGCCTTAGCTAATTGGGATATTTTACTAGCTATTTTTGTGGCTATAGGGATTATAGCATTACCAAGTTCTACCCCAGCTACTTTTAAATCAGCTAGAGCTTTTTGAAATTTAAAGGTAGATTCCTGTGATGCTACAGCAAAGGCATCATTTACAAATCCCTGTGCTTTGTGCATATCCTCTAAAATACCAGTATAGGATTCTGTTTGCTCTCCTAATACCCCCATCACTCCTTTAAGAGCTTGAGATTTACTAAAAAAATCAGATAGAGGCATATTATTATCCTCAAATCTTTTAGATAACATCAATAGAGTTTTTTGTAAACCCTGTTCGCCTAAATGTTTCCTAACATCATTAGCAGTTAATCCAATTTTCTTTAATGCCTGTTCTTGTTTAGGAGTTATTTTTGCAAAAGCCATCATAACTCCAGATAGCCCTGTAGTAGCCATTTTGGCATCGCCTGTGGTTCTAGTATATGTTGCGATTAAGGCCCCCAGCTCCTCCATAGAGATACCTAGATTTGATGCTAGACCTAATTGAGTACCTAATACCTCAGCAAGTTCTGATGCTTCAAACATACCAGTCCTTACCATAGTACCGAAAATATCCAGAGCATCCCCAGCAGATAATACCTCCTCCCCATAGGCATTTTGAGCAGCCGCAGCAACTTTAGCAAGGTCTGTAGATTCCCCTAAACCAGAGGCCACCCCCTTAGATACTTGTTCTAAAGCTCTTAAAGCACTCTCAGAATCTAATCCAGCAGATGTTAAAAAGTATAATCCCTCAGCTAATTCCTGTGGAGCTTGTGCTGTTTTACCAGCTAAATCTAATACTGATTGTTTTAATTTATCCACCTCATCAGCTGGTAGCCCAACTAGGGTCTGGATTTTTGTCATTGATGCAGAAAAATCTGATGCTAATTTGATAGCAGCCCCACCTACTAGAGCAATAGGTAGAGTAATGCTGGAGGTCATCCTAGAGCCGATATTACTCATAGACCTACCAAACTTTTTTAACCTCATCTCCATCCTCCTAAGCCCTGTAGTAAATGCCTTAGATTTGAGGTTTATATATACCGATAATGTTTTTACCGATTCAGCCATTATTTATTTAATTCTTTATTAGCTTTTGCTATTAAATACTTAGCTTTTTTTCTATCTAATTTGAGTTTTTTCTCATTACCTTTTTTCTCCCAATCAAACTCAACTAAATCTTTTAACTTAATCTGGTCTGCTCGTTTCCTATCTTTGTTAATAAGAGCTACAGTCTGGAATCTCATCCTCTCCCACTCAGATTTTTGAATCTCCATATCAGATTTTTGTTTACCATCTAATTTGAGCTGGAATAGTCTAGGGGTATAATCCCAAAACTCATCCACACCCAAATCTAGATACCCTAATCCAAGTTCTAACAAATAATCAAAAGTAAGAGGAGTTTTTATTTCTTCCTCCCCCCCTTTTTTTTTTCCTCTGGATTTATTTTAGCCATAGATTTCCCAAAGATTTCCATAGCTTCATTAAATACACCCATCCCCTCATCATCTATCCAATCAGCTATATCATCAGAAGTTAAATTAAAATCCTCTTTTGATTTTCTAGCTCCATGTTTTAATCCTACATAGATTAAAGAAATAGCATTAGATAAAGATAAATTTTCTCCTATCTTGCTCAAATCTTGAATCCCAAATCCAGATAATTCACACCACTCCGAGAGAGCAGCAAAGCCAAAATGTAGAGGCCTTACCTGTCCACCGATAGCTAAAGTATTAAGTTCACTCATAGTTTTTATTTTTCC